>Ga0209417_1002883_pt1 | contig 24731 bp, 13 predicted proteins | sample RifGroF2_FD_184002 | JGI IMG/M metagenome (GOLD analysis project Ga0209417, IMG submission 184002) | Groundwater microbial communities from Rifle, Colorado, USA - Groundwater F2 (SPAdes) (version 2) | ecosystem: Environmental > Aquatic > Deep subsurface > Groundwater | place: Rifle, Colorado... | reverse complement strand
TCGGCGCGGTATCTTACCCAGACAAGATCATTATTGGGCAGTGTTCTCGGATCAACACCATGAGCCTCTATGAAACCATCTACCAATGGTCTTTCGTAGCCAAAGTCCGCGGTACCATCATCGGTAGCCTGAGGTTCATTTCTGATATCACCAGTCCGCATCCAATCAAAAAATACGCCGTCAATATCGTATTGCAGGATTTCACTAATTAATCCCAATTTGTAATTACGGACTTCTTCAAATGCAAAACTTAACTGCGAATTGTAGGGTATTCCCGACCGTTTGCCCCAGCGAAATTGAGGATGCTGACGACAAAAACGACTCACCATACCCCATGCGTGATCATCCTCATTGATACTTAACCATGCGTGAATTTCCAAGTCAATCTTATGTCCGTATTCAACCGCGGCCTGCAGGCTGTCAAAGCCCGCGTATCGCTTGTAGAAAGAAAGATCAACTTTTCCAGGCGACTCCCATGCGTGATAATTATCTTCATCGACACCTCTGCAGATACTATCCATCAGCTTACTTTCATAGCAAGCCAGGCCGCCATCAAAGCACCTCCAGTAGAGCTTCTTCCAGCCGACTTCTTTGCAACGATCAAGAATGTACTTAACGCTCTCTGGGCCGTGGCCAATCCTTTTCTCGTGACGCCATATCCAGTCGGTGTGCGTGACCGGCGTTGATAAAATAGTACCATTCATATCAGCAGATGCCATATCGATCCTTTCGCTATACTAACTAAACTTAAATTTCGGAATATAAAAACGATATGCCGGCTTGAGGTCGTGCGAGCCGTCGAGTTCAGATTTTATTCCTCATTTCCTGTTGTTAAAACACCCCTAATTCCACCATGGGGTTTCACAAGTCTCGTCGGCTGGATCCATGCACCGCAGCCATTCGAGCGACATCAGCGCGGTGTCGGCAAAATCCACTTTGCAGTCACCGTTAAAATCACTGAACAAAGTATATCCCTGGCTTATGGCTTCAGCACAACTTGCCGGGTCGTATCCGGAGCGGAAATTGTCTGCTCGTGCATAATCTCTTAACGAAAAACTGGCCGCTGTCGGCGTTGTATATGGAATGGTGCCAGGAAAATCGCCAAACTTAGTCCATAAACCATCTCCCATAGGGTTGAGATTAGTATCTTCTACATCGTGCCACCATGCCGATGCGATGCCGGTGTCCATATCCACGGTGATCCTCACCTCACCCCAAACCAGGCTTTCCAAATCCCAGACAAGTGCTTCACTCCACTCTGCCTCACCGTTTCTGACCGTAACCAGGAAGACCGCGCGATTCTTGGCATCAATGTATACCTGATTGCAGTTTCGGCTGGCATAAGGCGTACTCTGTATTAGAGAGTTGTCACCGATCGAAAATCTGCTCAAGTCGTAATATCCACTGGCAGGCACTTGTCCATAGAAACACATACGAACTTCATATTTACTGCTTGACACCTCACCGCTGATATTCCGGCCGGCACCGGCGGCGATGCCGGTTCCCCAATCGGAAGATTTTTCCACAGCCTGACGATTGGCGTTTATTTGAGCCTGCTTACAAATATTACCGGATATATCATAACTATCCACCCATCCGTTGGTACCATTGAGAATGGACAATGACGCACGGTCATTGAAATTGTCCTCAAAACGTGAATTCGTGTCAGGATATGGCAGAGAAGCCGCTAATATACCATAGATGCGCGTTTTATGCACCGAAACCTCCACTCCAAACTTATCGCACAAACGGAAAAACTCAACGCAGAGCGGTTTTAGGTACGCCGCGGCGCTTTGTTGTATGACAGTGCCAGCAGGAAGCTTCCAAACGTCATCGATGGCGGCGCGATAGGCGCTGACCGATGCCTTTTCCACACGGTCCTTGATAGTGCTATTTTCAGCTGCGTTAATAGCCAGCTTAAAGTCATTCACACCTGCCTGAGACATATCGTAATCCACGGGCAGTGCCCACTGGCCGGAAATATTTGAGCAATTATGTGTGCCTGCCGAACTGTAATAGTTGTGAAGCCGATCAATGTACTGGCGAACATAAGGTGCGGCATTGCCATATTGCAGGTTCACAAATTCGTCGATCAAGGTATCCGTATCGAGCGATGGATTCCACATCAGTTTATATATCAGGTAATTGCGCAGATCACCAATACCAATATCGTCCGTTATACCCCAGTACAACTGTATGAACATGCCTTTGACGCCGTTGCTGTTGGCGGTTTGTATATTGGGCTTGAAGACATATAAGTTGGGGTAGGGTAATAATGTGTCGTAGAAGCTGCATCCATAAGTCCACATGAAGAGGTTATCGTTAGTACACTTATTGTGCCAGCCCTGCAGATCCGACAAAAACGAGGCGTTGGTAGGACAGGTCGGATCATTGAAAGAATGCAGCTGACACGCTTCAATACTGCACAATTCAATCACAACGTGGGAGCCGGGCGAAACATTGGCAGGCGGCTTGCGGGAAAAACCATAAGCCTGGGTGTTGACATAGGCATTCGGATAAGATGCCGTAATCGTGGTCGCCACGGAATTGACCAGCTTAAGAAGTGCCGCCATGTGTGCACTGGTCTCGTCGATGGCTCTGCAAGCCGAGCATGTACAATAAAGCTGAAGGTTATCGTTTTGCACTACGTCAAAGTTATACCGCCACGAGTTGGCAGGGTTCTGTATCTCCTGCATAATGTAATCGGTTATGATATTCTTGACACTGGTATTGGTCATGCACAGATTTGTGAACATATATGTACTCTGGCGTACTCCGTCCCATAAGGCGAAATACTCAGGGTGGCTCGGGCCGTATGTATCGTACGGCACCTGCTTGTAGAAACTGCTGGTAGCAATTTTCCATGATGTTTTTCCGCCCAACGCCGGATCGCTTGTTACATTAGTGGTGCGCGCACGCGTCGCGAAAACATGATTTTCGTACATCTGTTGGTTCGGGCAGGCACGGTGTTTGCCAAAAGGCGGCTGATAAGACCTTGACAGCGACCCAACCAGCAACTGCGATCCCATTACGGGGACGTATGTGTGGTCTACGGTAAGAAATCTCACGCCCAGATAATCTTCCAAAAATGTGTAAACGCCGTAAAGAGTACCGCGAGGCACACCGCCGGCAATGGCGATATTGTTGCTGCCGATCATAATCTGCAGCTTCTCCGCGTCAAAACCTGCAACGCTGAAAGCGACATTACTGCCGGCCATAGCGGTACTGTATCCCACGAAGATATGATAGCTTGGTTGGCTGATGCTCGTAACAATAGGCAGGGTTGGCGCGCCGGCTTGAGAAAGAAAGCTTTGCAGTTCCTGCGCGGCATAAATCTCGCTGGTTGGAGCAGTCGGCGAAACAACAATGTCCCAGCCGCTAAGCGCTGCCAGATCTACCGCCCACACGGCACTACACGATAACGCCAAAACACAAGTAACTAAAAACACTTTGGAATTCGTATAATGGCTCATAATAAACCTTTCTTTCCGCAACAACAGCTAAACTTTATATCTACTCCGTCGATGCATTTGTTTTAGCCTCTGCCAGGATAGCCTCAATACTCTGCTGCTTTGCTGCCACAAGGTCGCTCAAACCGTATTCTTTACACAAACTAAAAAACTTTGCCGCCAGCGGACGCATTTGTCCGGCGGTTTTAGCGTCGATCTTTTCATCCTTACCAAGTTTCCAAACAGGTTCAATGGCCGCGCGATAAGCACAGATAGATGCTTCCTCGACACGCAATCTCACCGTCTCATTTTCAGCCGCTTTAACGGCTCTTTCAAAGTCATCTACACCTGCCATCGCGACATTGAGGTCTACCGGCAAGTCCCATCGCCCTGCCATGTTTGAGGCGTTATGCGTTCCAGCCGCACGATAATGGTTTTGAACACGGTTGATGAACTGGCGAACGCATGGCGCCGCGTTACCGTAGTGCAAACGCGTAAACTCGTCAACCAACTGGTCGACATTACGGCTCGGATCCCAAAGCAGGGAGCTTATCACATAACAACGCAGATCCGACATTTCAGTTGAAGATTTATCACTACATTGCATAAAAACCCCTTCGCCCCCAAACTCGGCCAAAAGCCTCACATTTGCTTCTATGGCCCTTAGATTGGGATATGGAAGAAGGTAATCATAAAAATTAACATTATATGTCCAAAAGGAAAGATGATCGGCGATCTTTCGCCACCTTTCCAGATCACGCATGAACATAACATTTTCAGGGCAATTTGGATCATTGAGCGCATGCATTTGGCAGCATTCGATACTGCAGAGCCAAATCTCAACATTAGACCGCGGCTTAATTGTGGCCGGGGGTTTGCGAGAATAAAAGTAGGATAACGTACCCACATTTACATTCGGGTGAACCGCGGCAACTCTATCCGCAACCTTATTGACAAAGTCCAGCAATACCCCCATCGAGGAACCTTCACGCTTATCAATGGCCGCGCACTTATCGCAACGACAATACGTCCAAGCCGAATCATTCTGCGAGACCGCATAGTTCAGCCGGCCCGCAGCTAATCCTTTAGGACCTTCAATTTCATCTAATACAGACTTGGTAATAATATCAAGTACATCAGGGCTGGCGTAGCATGGATTGTTGCCCTGAAGATGAGTGCCGGGATCCGTTAAACGCTCGCCGTCGAAAAGGCAAAAATATTCCGGATGATCCTTGGCATATTTCTCTGCGGGCAACTGCCTATAGAAAGTGTGATTGATCACCCCATAAGGCGTTACACCCCCCAGCTTCTCGTCGGATGTCGATAAAGAGCTAGTACGCGTCCGTACCCCAAACACTGGGTTTTGCCAAGGCATAAGATATCCAGCTATACGCACTTTCCCGAATGGCGGGTGGTAGAAACGATCTACCGGCGCTACCAGCCGGTAACTACCAACAGGAGGAACGTATGTATGGTTGGCCGTGAGAAATCTCACGCCCACATAATCTTCAAGGAATGTGTAAACGCCGTAAAGAGTACCCCGAGGCACGCCGCCAGCAATAGCGATATTCTCATTACGCACCACTATCCGCAGATCTTCAGGGCCGAAATCGGCGACACTGAAACCTACGCCGCTTGCCTGCATCGCTTTGCCTGAACCGATAAATATGTGATGCTGCGGACTATTAGTATCGTGGACTATCGGCAACTGTAAACCGCTGGCCTGCTCAAAGAAACCCTGGAATTCCTTAGCCGCATATTTTTCGCTCTCAATCGCGTCTTTGGCAACGACGATATCCCAGCCCTGCAATTTCGCAAGGTCCACTCCCATTGGAACACTTCCAAACGCCATTACCGACCAGCATAACAGTATTATAACCATTGCCCGCATACACATAGATTGTCTCATATCAATTCCTTTCGTTTATCCTTTTTTTACGGGTCGATCCGTATTTCGACCCAAACCAATTCCTGACCATTAACGCCATAAGGCTGTATCAACTCAACGACATTATAGCCGTGATCCATCATTCCCAACGGTACAGCGAACTGGATCGCTCTGGCCGCTCGCGGAAACGATACGCCCACAGGCTTTGGATCACAGGCATCACATAGAGGCAAATCTTCGATCGCCTCACAATACCGACTGTTCAAACGAGCTTTCAGTTTCACTTTTTCAAAACCCGGCTTATCGGCCAAACCTGCTCGGATACTCACATTCCCTGATTCCGGCGCCGGGCCGGTATAAATGCGAAACGCGGCCGGGGTCGTACCATTCAGCTCTTTTGGCAACAGGTTATTCACCGCCACACCTTCCGGAACACTGTCATCAAACGTAACTATGTGCCGGCGGGGCAATTTAAGGTCATTAAAGACATCTTTTCCTGTATTTATCAACTCCATGTACGCCTCACGCGTCCAGCCGGGCGAGGGCCCGCGGAACTGACCGCCGGGAGCGTTATACATATAATTGAACAGATACGCCATATCCGCGCCGCGATCAGCCAGCGAAACCATCTGTCCTCTCGCCGCAGCTATATTATCATACGCATTATCCCCCAGTACTCGCCGCACCCGTAATGTTGCTTCTACACCTCCGGCAATCTTTGCCTTGCCGATATCGGAACCAAGCATTTCACGCCACAATTCTACCGGTATATCAAAATCAGCGGAAAACCAGAACGGGGTCGGAACCAGTATATCTACCAACCCTTCACGAACCCAGGTCAGGCCATCCATACCAAGCTCTCTGGCATTTACGGGATGCGACGGCACACGAGCCGCCAAACCCATCGGATGACCACGTTTGGCAGACCATTCATTCGTTAACTGCCGTACCTCACGCATAAACGCGGTAAGTATTCGGCTGCCCTCTTTTTCGTGGCCTGTCTGAAAATGGGATGGAAAACGCATCCAGTCCAATTCGAGGCCGTCCGCGTCATACCGCTCCATCATTTCACGCAGCGCTGTGATATGATGTTCGCGCACTTCCTTATGACCGTAGTCAAAAGCACGCTCAAAGCATCGAACCGGCTCCCACCCCTTGTCGTCCAGCGAATCGGGAACTCGCCAGAATCGCGGGTTGTTACGCCAAAAACTATTGTTCATCCCGTTGGCAGGCTCATGTACAGTGTGCAGATCGTTCATCCGCATCGACAACCACGGCGAAATACCATGCTGACGGCAGCGATCTATCCAAACTTGATAGATATCCAGCCCTTTTTCCATCAGAAGCCGTATGTGTCGAAACCATTTTTTGCCGACATCGGCAAGGGCAAAGCCGGTAAGGCTATTCTCGTCAACATCCAAAGCAGACTCATAAATCTTGCTTGGGAAAGTGGCCTTCTGCTCAACACAGTTGAGAAAAAGGTGAGATACGTTAGTACCGGCAAACATATCAATATGTGATTGACATGTCTTAAGGGTCATTTCCTCATCCGAATAAGCGCAGAAAAAATTGCTGCAGTCTTCATTAAGAATAATTCCAAATTTTCTCATTTGAACTGATATACTTTCAACTTGGCAAGATACCCCAACATAGAATACTCGAGCAACTAAATATCACACAAAATCCGCTTGATCGCTTCTGACTCAAGCAAACATTGCCATCACACTATCGTTTAGTTCCCCAAATAAAGTAATTGAGTGGATCGTTCATGGGGCCATCGTTCTTGCGCCTTCGCTCGCTATGATTGTCGGCAAAGAGAACATTCATACTGCCTGAATGCCGCCATGCTCCACACCAAGGCCATGATCGCTCATACCCTTCACCATCGTGGTAGGCATCGTTTGGGTTGTAACCATAGAAGTAGCTGGAGCCAGGCCAATTGTCTATCACCATGATCGTCGTAGGCTTCAACGCACTTGTTTTAAGCGACGCTCTGTAACCATAACCTTTGTCACCGTAACCAATGAAGAAATTATATGCATAGCTGCTAAACTTGCTGCTATCCCGCTGAGGGATTCTATACTTGGCGAAGTTGGGCTCACTGGGCTGTGCCGGACACAGAAAAACACCACTATTGGCTGACCAATTAGTTTCCGAAGATTTCCTGGCCTTGCCGAGATACGGGTCTAAAAGGCAATTGTAATTACCTTTGCTCGTTGGGCCACCGATGAAAGTTAAACTTTGCGGTATAGCCATTTCCCACTGTCCTCCGAGCTTCTTTACCGCAAATGGCATACTGCCGCCATAGTCCATGCTGTAGGTCATCATTGCCAGACCGATTTGTGTCCCTTTCTTCTTACAAACTAAGGACATTGCCTGGAGACGGGCCTTACCCAAAGCCGGCATAAGAATTGCGAGCAGCAAAGCAATAATAGATATAACAACCAGCAGCTCAACCAATGTAAAGGCTTTTCTTCTTTCGCAGCCTCGCAGAAACTTGATATTTTTTTGCTTCATGACCATCTCCAGTTATGCATGCACCGGTGATGCAGGTCGGCGACCACCGCCGACCTGCCACCAGAATAGTAACTTTTCATTTTTATTCAATTAGAATTATTTACGTCTGCGTGCCAACAGCAAGCCGCCCAGACTGAGCAGACCCATCGTGGCCGGTTCAGGTACTGACTCGAAGCCTCGAATATAATTGTAATTACTGGCTTGAATACCTACCTGTGTGACCGAAGTAAACGGCAGCGCGTAATTCCAATCAGCCAAATAAGTCCAATCGCCTATCGGAGTGCCTGTTGCATTGTCTGCATCACGCCAATAGAGCTTTGCTGTCCCGGCATTCAGATCAATCGCTATTTTAAGCTGTTGAACAAGATAAGTGTCAAGCTCCTTCGGGAACTCTACCGCGGTTTCGTATTCATATGTGTCGTTGATATGCCTACGAAGGTACAGCAGGGGATCACGAGAGTCATACACCAAGTCCAGAGCATTACCGACAGCTGTATCAGTAAGGCCGGAATTGCCTATTGAGAATGTGAAAGAACTTCCGTTGTAATACTCTTGACTGTTAATCGTAAAAATGGCTTCATACATTCCGCCAACCACATCTGCGCTGACATCGCGCGCAGCACCCGCATAGGCATACGGGCCATTATTAAAGTTTAAGCCGTCATAAGCCCATGGGCCGCTTATTTGTAAAGACTCCCGCGTGGTGGTGCCATAAGCATAATTTCCTACCCAGCCGTCCTGGCCGACAAGCAAACTATCCTGCGCCATTGCTGCGAAATTCGACGTGTACGCACCGAACGATGCGGCCGCCATGCACATAACCATTACTACCGTTAAAAAATTCTTCATTTTTACAACCTCCACTTCTTAAAATTTACCGCGTTATCGCGGTACCATATTAGATGCGCCCGCCGACACCGGCGAGAAAACGCATTACAACTTGTTTTCCAAAACTAATCTAACATTCACATAAAAAAGGCCGATAAACAAAATCCAAGTGGCCTAAAGCCTGTTCAACATGTTTTCCCCTGCCACCGTCCTTTCTACAGCCGCTCGATCGCTGTTTATCTGTCCAAAACCTTTCTTTATCCGCCGCATAACCTGACCATCACTATCACCCGGACGCATCGAACATACGATTCCGTCTGATGCACCGGATAACTGCCTCGCCAATACTTTTAGTCGTTATTGCCAGGGTGTTTCGCAACCGGATATCGTGGGATCTACGCAACGAAGCCAGTCTGCAACGATATTTTCTAAATCTTTGAAGTCCACACGACAATCCTTGTTATAATCAGAAGTATTGGTCAGACCCGCCAGAACCACTTCGGTGCAGTTGGCAGGCATGGCCGTTCCACCATCTTCCGTTCCGGAAACAAAGTTGGTATGCCAAAAACAATATCCCTGCATCAAAAAACTGGCCGCTGTCAGGTTGGCATAAGGGATGGTACCAGGGAAATCGGCCCATTTAGTCCATGCGCCGCTGCCCAGAGGCTCAAGGTACTCGTCGTCAAGATCACGCCACCAGGCCGAGGCATCGCCGGTGTTCATATTAACTGTAATCCTGATCTCGATCCAAATGCGACTGTTCAGATCAAAGTGGATACCTTGACCACCTGCGGGATAATACCAGTTTATAATCCCATTGGTCATTGTACCCACATAGACCTCCTGAACGGATTCACGATTGTCTATCCATATCCGATGCCAGTTACGGCTCATCAAAGGGCCGGCTTGTATCAATGAGCTATCCCCCACCGACAGAATACTATGGTTATTCGGAATTGCAGGATCCGCAGACTGTCCGTGAACAGCCATACGCACTTCATACACACCATCAATTACATCAAGGTAAACATTTCGCCCGGCACCGGCGTACGTCGTAAACCAATAGCTGCCCGGATCATTCGGTTCCAAAACATAATCGAAGTAATAGTCCCTGTTGGGGTATAGTCCTGCGGATGGAAAAGCACGCCCTCCATCATAGGGCGTCACCCAGCCATTCTTGCCTACGAGCGAAACAAACTCATTCGAGTCATTGGGGTTTGTCGGCGTATAAGCGGGCGAACTGGCAAAGTCATCTGCGAAATAGCCATAACTCGTTGTTACCGCAACGAAAATTACCATCATAACCGCTAACAATCTTAATATCGTCATTGTAAAACCTCTCTTCCTTTTCACTTATTTATTGTTTCTTAAATGTTTTCCCATTCTTCATAAAACCGTTACCAGTTAAGCCATGGCGTCTCACAACCCGGTACCACCGGATCAACGCAACGCGCCCAATCCTGTGCGAACGTGGCAAAATCAGCAAAGTCAACCTTGCAGTCACTGTTCAGGTCGTATGTCAATCCATAACCATCTGCAATTGCCGCGGCACAATCGGCCGGAGGTACAGAAGTCGCCGAAAAGTTATAAACATAAATGTAATTGCTTACGGCAATACCTACCTGCGTGATTGAAGTAAACGGCAGTGCGTAATTCCAAGTGCCTTGAAAAACCCAATCGCCTATCGGTGCGACTGTTATATCGTTTGCATCACGCCAATAAAGATTTGCCGTCCCCGCGTCCAGATCAACAGCTATTTTAATCTGTTGAACCACATAAGATTCAAGGTTTTTAGAAACTATCGTCGCGCTTTCATGTTCATAAGCACCGTTGATATGCCTACGGAGGTACATTTCGTTATCACGCGTATCATACACCAAGTCTATGGTGTTAGCGGCAACTGCATTAGTAAGACCAGATGACCCAATCGAAAAAACAAAGGCACTTCCGTTTGCATATTCCTGAGTTCGAATTGTTACAATGTAATCAAACTGTCTGGGCCCGCTGAGATTGCGCGCAGCGCCCGCAAAGGTATACGGGCCATTATTAAAATTAAAACCGTCATACACGATACTGCCGCTTTTTTGTAATGAATCTCCACCATTGAGATTATTTGCCAGCCAGTATCCTTGGCCTACAATTGCACTGCCGTCGGCATACGCCGAAAAATCATCGTAGTAGCCATACGAACTGGCCGCCAGGCTTAAAACAAAAAACAACACCAAATATCTTCGCTTCATCATAAAGTACTCCTTTTTTTCAACCGCCACCATAATTCTGCCGTTGGAACACCCAACGATCTACCGCTTATAATAAACATTTAAGCCGATTTTTATTTCCATGCAGCGCCATAGGCGCGTATATTCCTGGCCTTCCGTTCTGACAACCACTTGTAGTCAAATTCTCCAGGTTTCAAAATCTCATAAGTAATTTCTGCGTGAATCACCGCCCCTGGTTTTTCTCGAAGCTCCAATAACTTTTCGATTGCTATCTCAACAATAGGTTCGGGGGCGATTGGTACAATGTAAATCTGTGCACACTCTTCCGCGGACAACTCGCCGCAAACGCCTATGCTTAGAACGGGGTATTCAGCAGGCGACAGGCCAAATTTACGATACGCCGCCAAAACACTCTGAATCGTCGCAACAGTTGTAATCAGGGAAAACGGGCCATTGATCCGACGGACAATACTCTCGACCTCTTCTGTGGCGTCATGCCACATTGAATTATTTGATTTACAGCATGTTGCTGGCCCACAGAACAACTCCTGTACCGGACGATGTCCAGCCCTCTTCATTGCCATAAGGTAAGCAATCAACGATTCCCCGGCGGTATCAAAATCAATCGGACCGCCAATAAAGGCTACTGGACGTTGGCTCTTCTCTAAAAACATTTCACAGGCTTTGTGCACGGCCTTTTCAACTGGAAATCGAACACATGACAAACCTGGACCGATTCTATGGTTGCCTATCGCAATCATCGGGATATTTGGCTGCGAGAGCGCCGGCATACAAGAACCACATTCAATCAAGTCGAACAAGTAGCCATCACACAGATTATTCTTCATCGCGGGAGGCAAATGACCCGTAACAATGTCCTTGGGTTTGAGAACAACAAGCGAAAATCCAATCCCGCGATTAGCCAACTGACGCTCAACAAAGCCAATCTCATTCAATGTGTAATAGTCATTAAAGTCGGGCTGAGCAATAACTAATCCCACTTGGCGAATCTGCCGATGAGTTGCACTGTTTTTACTGCTATTACCGCCATTTGCCTCATCAGGAAGTTTGCTCACAAATGTTCCTTTACCCTGCCTTCGACGAACTATGCCTTCCTGATGCAACAGTGACAACGCTTGCCGAGCCGTCACCCGACTTACGCCATAACGCACTGCAAGCTCATTCTCAGTCTCAAGCCGCGACCCTATACAAATTGAACCTTCAGATATTTGGCTTGCTATACCCCTTGCTACTATCTGATATTTGTTCAATTTGGGTTTAAGCTTTGCGATGGCGAACTTATCACCAACCCTGCTTTCAGGAATATCAACCATTGAGTTTTCCATGTCCTAATACTAACACCATTGTGTACTATTGTCAATGTTTTTTTTAAAAAAACATGCCTTGTTAATATAACATATTAACATACAAGGCTTTACGATTACTTAAAGCAAATAAATTATCAAACAAAATAAAAAACAAAAACATTAAACATCGTTTATTGTATTACTATAATACGTAGTTGTATTAACAACTATGCCTATCTTCTTTAGTATCACAATGCACATACCTTCGACTTGAATAATTGCGTTTTTGAAATAGTTGTTTTGCAAATAGATTTAGTGCGTATCGCGTTTTATAAAAAGTTCAAAATGTTAAAATAGATAACTTGCGATTTTGTCTGCACTTTTTGGTAAAAAGGGGGTATGGATGCAAAAAATCTGCTGATAGAAAAACAAGCTGAATAAATAAAGACGTACCTCACTTTACAAAGCGCTATTGCTTCACAGGCTGAATCCACGCGACTTCGACATCTCCGGCGGCATAGGGATTTTCCTTTGCCTTGTTTGAGATAACTTTCGCTCGTACATAGAGTTCATTGCCGGTGAGGCTATAAGTCGCAGCGGCACCTTTTACTTCAGCAAGGACACGGCCGATATCGCTGCTGTAGATACGCGTTGTGTGTATCTCTACGCCATTAGCGTCAACGACAGGTTTGCTGGCGGGATCATATCCTTTCAAGGTGCCGATGAACTGCGTGGTGTAGGCGACGTTCGGTTCGGCCTGAATCTCGATCCGCAGAGTTTTGCCATCGAATGCGATGTCTTTCAAAGTCACGCCGCTCGAGGCGTAAAAAGAGCCTGCTTTCATTGCTTTGGTTATGGATTCCGGTGTTAAATAATTTGCACGCACCATAATCCATCCTCGGCCCGGATTGGCTTTGTCGGGTCCGAAGTCAAGATAGTTGTGCGCATCATCCGAGGCGATGCCATAGATAATTTCACCCTGGGGCAGGCTTAATCGTTTGGCCAGAAGTATGTCCCAAATGCGTTCGGTGGAGGCATGCAGTTTGTCGCCGTAGTTGGGGACACCAGGATATCCGTTGTGAATCTCTAAAAAAGAAGCGTTGTTAACCGGTAATATATCCTCGGCGGTTAAAGCCCACTGGTAAGTTGGGTGGTTGATCATAACGAGCGGCTCCTGGCCGGTCTTTTTACCTTGCCGCAGTGAAGCATCTATATTGTTTTGGAGGACTTCGGTCAAAGTGCCGCCTCCCTGTGGCATAATAACTTCGGACAAGTTGATCGCATTGAGGTGGACTTTGTCGGTGATTTCCTCTGCCTGGATCAGAAGAAACTTGCCTGTCTCTTCAAATAAGCAGCGGAATTCGTTTAGAGGTTTTAGTCTAACAGAAAGTACGCCGTTGGCATCGCGCCGCTCGACCCAGTCGTCGCCAAATTGAGCCAGGTATTTGTCGAACGCTTTTTCCCCACCGTATGTTTCTTTAACATTGTACCACTTAATTCCCTGCGAAAGACGATTGTGGTCGGAGATACATAGGAAATTGTAGCCACGGTCTTTGTATATTTTTGCGACCATTTCGGGATAAACATCGCCGTCACTCCATTGTGAATGAGCGTGCAGGTTGCCTTTGTACCAATTAGGCCGGGATGCCAGAGAGTTCGAGGGAAAAAGTAGAAATATGCCGATGGCTGCAATTAACAGGACGGTCATTTTTTTTTGCAGGCGCTGCGAAGCGGACAAAGTGGCATTTTTTTTTACGGTCATATTTTTTTCCTTTGAGAGACTAAATATGCAACAACGCCAACAAAATCTTCATTGAGTTGAAAGCTAAGAGAATTATCAGCTATGTGTAATCCCAATTTATCTTCACCATAGATATCGATAAGTTTCCAATCACCGTCAGCCAACTTTAAATTGATTACCTCCGGATGAGGCAAAGCAAATGTGTGGATAATACATAGGCACTTGTTTTTCGATAGATTATAGCGAAGAACAGCTTGCCATCCTTGTGGACTTAAATAGCTGGTAACTTTTGGTCCCATCCTTTTTGTGTGTCCATTTTTGATGATATCAGCAACCGAACCGTATAAAGTCAAGGCTCGATATACACATTCAAATTGCTCCGGCTTAAGTTCACAAATATCACCCGAAATACAAATCCTTCCTAAAAAACCAGCTGCCATCGTATAACAAATTCGTTTCTTACTGTCATTTTTCCGTATAACTGCCCATATCTGGCACTGCGAAGGAAGCATCAGCCGATGCAAATTGGCCGCAATAATCGGAATAGCCACGGTCTCATGAGCATCAGAAAAGGAACACATATTTGACATCGAACGTGTGAATGGATCAAGCCGGTGTCCACCCGCTGCACAGAATTCAATGACAACATCAGCAGGAAGCTCTTTTCGTAATCTACTATAGAACTCATAAACTCCTAAAACGTGCTGACGCATTGCTTCTCCCAAAGATTCTGCGCCGTCAACGCCTATCCCCACTGTTTCGTTATAATCCAGTTTTACATAGCCGAATCGTGCTTCCCTGATTTGAGAAACTACCGTTCTGGTCAAATAATCGGAGGTGAATTTGTCCCTAAAATCCCAGAATTTTCTGCCTGAAACAGTTATCGTTTTGCCATCTCGCTTGAGGAAGTGTTCATCTAATTTGAATACGTCACTTGCTTGCCCCACAGTTTCTGGCTCAAACCAAATACCCGGAATGAACCCCTTGCGACGCAAGCTCATTGCGGTATCTTTCAGTCCACCGGGAAAAGCTTCTTGATTTGGCACCCAATCTCCGTGACTGGTCGCCCAATCGAAGTTCGGTTTTCTATACCATCCTGCATCTATAACAAAGTACTTGATCTTTCCTTGTTGCAGTTTATCCGATACTTTGGAGATGCTCTTTTCGGATGGCTTTCCAAGACTTGTCAAATACTCATTAAAAATAATGGGCAACTCTTGTTCGTGAGCATTGTCAGGTATTTTGACAGCATTTGTAAGTCTTTGGCACACATCATCTATATCCCCTTTAACGGTCGTCAAGTATGCCTTAGGTGTGCTAAACTGTTCTCCTGGCTTTATAGTCTTGACCCAGTGTCCAAACTCTCTGTCGGCCAACCCCCCACTGATACAAATATCTTCGCTTTTTCGCCAAATCTCTATCTGCCAGGAACCGGGCCAAGCAACCTGAGATGCCCAAAAGACCCCTGCTTCTGAATCCTCAATTGCTGCAAAAGGAAAAAATTTTCTCACGGGAAATGTTCCAACTTGACCAAATCGCTCACAGGAGACACTCATACCTGACCAGCTTGGTTCAAGATGCATGTCTTCAGCCAGAACAGACTCATGACGTCCCTCAGCTGCCCAATAACTTCTAAACCGATGTATTTTGAGTTTGCCAAAACCGTTTCCTTCTGTAAATGGACTTATTCGCCCAAGGGAAAAACTGGTTATCATCTCAATATCGATATTCGTACAAGATTCATTTGTAAATGTTGTGTACACTTCGACTGCCTGCGACTGGCGATGATACGATAGTATGTGAGAACAGCAAAAACCTGTATCACTTTTAAGCAGGGTTGATATAACATCAACACCCTTTTCATTATTATGGTCTTGCGAATGGAATTTCAAAGAATATGTCGATGAACTATTCCGAAGGCTCTGCCCCGATGAAAACCCCTGACACGGTACATCGCCAGTGCATTTTACATGGACCAACGGGTCAATTAAGGTTGGTTTCAGATGTTCACATCTTTTATTACTATTGACCTGGCCATCCAGTGATGCAGGAATAATCCACAAGCCAACATTCTTGGTAATTGTATCAATATCATACTCAATCAGCATGTCGCCAAAAATAAACTTTGAAAGAATTTCTATGCCCATAACTTCTAATCCAAAATAATATTTGCCTTCCATTTAAACTAATCGGCAACACATATATCCTAATTAACCTCGCATATCAATATAATTTCAGGGGAAGGCCATGCACCGTTGGCAGCCATTTAGAAAGACAAGGCTGCGAGCGGATACCCACAGCCTTGTTGTTTACATACAAATCAACTGTTACCGGTCAACTTTTTACGGGTCGATAATTGCTCCTGAACGGAAATTATCAACTCTGCCGTAATCTTTCACCGCAAAACTGACCGCGGTTAGCGCATCGTATGGCACACTGCCCGGGAAATCCCCGAATTTTGTCCACTGAGCGCCTTCTGGATAAAGGGTACTGTCATCCACATCACGCCAGTACGCTGATGCTGTATTGTTGTTAACATCAACGACGATCTTCAGCTCAGACCAGACATAATCATCCTTATTCCAGGTTATCGCCGAACTCCACGTTGCCGTACCGCCATCGACCGTACCGAGATAAACCTCGCCCACGCTATTTCGATTGTCGATATGTAGTTCATGCCGATTCCGGTTGGCCGCAGTGGGAGTACTGGTTATCAGGGAGTCGTCGCCGACGGAGAACAGTGTGTAGTCCACATATCCGGCCGCATGGTACTGACCGTAAGTTGCTATGCGAACCTCGTAGACACCATTGACATCCTCGATATCTCCGGTGATGTCCCGACCGGCACCGGCAAAGATGGAATCGCCCCAGTTGTCGCCCAATTCTGCGACCTGACCACTCGAGTTGACCTTTACATCTTCATACAAGGTGTTGCCGATACTATATGCGTCTACCCAGCCGTTGTTGCCATTGAGGGTAGTATCCGCGGTATAGGTGTCAAAATCATCGCTGGTTTCCCAATCGCCATGTATATTGCCAAATCGGATACAATCGATTAAGCCGTAATCTTTGTTGTCAAAGCCTATCGCTGTTACAGCGGAATATGGAATTGAACCGGGGAAATCACCGATCTTTGTCCATGAACCGTCTCCAGTCGGTTGACACAGGTATAGATCTCTTTGCGTTTCCACCGGATGCCAATAGGCCGAAGCGATATTGTTGTCCATATCAACAACGATCTTTACATCTATCCATGGATAGTCAGTAGGATCAAAGCTTACGCCGTCATTGTACGTTGTGCTGCCGTTGGTCTGGGTGCCGAGGTAGATGTAATTTTGATTGATGCGATGGTCAAACTCGATCACATGCCGATCACGATCATTGACATTTGCGGTATTTGTTATCACAGAGTTACCGCCGATGTAAATGTGGGTAAGATCGACGTAAGGTGGCCCAGGATAATACTTCCCATAAACGCACATTCTCAAATCATAAACATTGCTATCGGCAAGTGCAACTTCTGAAGTAACACTTCTGCCGGCACCACTATAATAGGTGTCGCCCCATGTAGTATCTCCGGCAAATTTATGATCATCACCTACTAAGGCGGAATTGCAGGCATTGTTGCTGAGATCATAGACGTTTACCCAACCACCATTACCGTTAAGCCCTGAGTCCTTGGAGTAGCTGGTTAAATTGTCATGGAAGTACCATTCACCAAAATCATAGTCCGGCAGGGCTTCGAGGAGATACTGCTTCATATTATTGAAATTGGTCAGGGATTGAGCGACGGTAAAATTGTCGCGTACCGCCTCGTAGCCGGTAAAATAAGGCTTCATCTCTAAAGCCTGAGCCTCGCTGATGGATGAGCTTACGTTCCAGATCGGCTCAAGAGCCGCGCGATAAGCGCCGATGGATGCCTTTATAACACGCATACGAATAGTGTCATTGTCAGCGGCCGCTATCGCCTCATCAAATAAGGCCGCGCCGGCCTCTGCCGTGGCTTCATCTACGGCGAAGGTCCAGTCTGGCGGGCCGTAATGAGTATCCCATGGAGCGATGTTCGATGCGCAATGCGCTCCTGTACTTGCGTAGTGATCATCGACCAGCGTGATAAAATCACGAATATACGGTGCCGCGCTGCCATAATGCAGGTTGGTGAATTCATTGATCAGATCCTGCGTTTCAAGGGTCGGATCCCACATCAGTCTGGTGGCAAGGTAATCGCGAAGTTCCTGCATTGGAGGAGTTGAGGCCTCGCCTGGCATCTCCAGATACATGCCCGTTACGCCATTATTGGCGGCTATCCTGAAATTTTTCCCGTAAATATTCAGTACCGGGAAGGGCAGGTGATGTTCCTGGGCGTTTGTTCCATACATCCACAGGAACAAATTGTCGTGGGTGCATTTGGCTGCCCAGCCTTCCAAATCCGCTTTAAAGGCTACATTCGTCGAGCAGGCAGGATCGTCAATGCTGTGCAGCTGACATATCTCGATATTGGATAACTGTACTACGACATCACTTCTGGGTACGATGTTCCCTGTGGGCGGCCTGCGCGTGCATACCCCTCCATAGGCGAATGTGCCGATCTTAACACCGGTTCGTCCATGAGTATCAATTACATGGGCAGCGATATTATTAACAAATGTCAGCAGTGCTCCAGAGCCGGGATTGCCTTGTGCTGAGTTAATAGCGGCGCAAGTGCTGCATGTGCAGTACAGAACGATATTGTCATTTTGCCCGGCCGAGAACAGTACCCGATCAGGATTCGGGTCGGTATCGATGGTGTTAACGATGCCATCAGCCATGATGTTGACAACATCGCTATTGGTCATGCACAGATTTGTGTGCGTCTCGGTAATTTGACGCACACCGTCCCACATCGCAAAGTATTCAGGGTGAGATTCGTTGTAGTCGGCAATCGGCACATAAGTATTAAATGTGTGTGCGACCGCTCCATAATTTGATACTCCGCCATAATTCGCGTCGTTTACGGTACAATGATTTTGACGGCATCTTGCCGCGAAAAGAGCGTCACTATAGGTTGCCGGACTGCCCACATGTCTGAGATACTTAAAGGGCGGCTCAAAAATGCGATCCAGCGGCCCAACCATCTGATTGGAAGTTATTGTCGGGACATAAGTATGATCCTCGGTAAGGAAGCGTACGCCGACATAGTCCTCGAGGAAAGTATATACTCCGTAAAGAGTACCGCGAGGATTACCGCCTGCGATGGCGATATTTCCATTTCCTACCTTGATGCGGAACTTATCATCATCAAAGCCTGCAACACTGAAACCAATGTTGCTGCTTGTCATTGAACTGCCCGCGCCGACAAAGATGTGATGGGTTCCGCTTGCCGAGCTGACAATAGGCAGGTTCACATCAAAAGCCTCATATATCAAATCCTGCAGCTCATTTGCCGCAGTAACCTCGCTTGGTATCGCGCTGTTATCCAGAACGATATTCCAGCCGTCCATGTCGTTGAGATCAACGGGACTGCCGACAACGCCTGTTGAGGTAAAGTTATCGGCTCTGGCATAGTCCTTCACGGCAAAACCGACGGCCGTCGGGCTTGAGTAAGGCATTGTGCCAGGGAAATCGCCCAGCTTGGTCCATTTGCCAACGATATTATGCGTGGTATTATTGATATTGCACCACCATGCCGATGCGGTATCAGTATTTACGTCAACCACGATCTTTAGTCTGAACCACATGTAATCGGCGCCATCGAACGAAACCGATACGTCATTAGCAGCTTTGGAGCCGTTGCTGTAGGTCTCAAGATAGAGCGTATTGACGCTGTTTCGGTCGTCGAGATATATTACGTGAGCGTTGGCGTTATCCGTCGAGTTCAATATCGTAGAGTCGCCGACGAACAGCTGTTTTTGATCGACATAGGAAGGCGCGTGATACTGGGCGTAGAAATCAACGCTGACTTCATAAATATCACCAGCGAAGGTTTCTTTTATCTCGCGGGCAGCACCGGAATAATTATCTGTACCCCAGTTGCCATCACTTTCTTCTGCGCTTCCGCGACTTGTATAGGATATGGCATTTTCAAAAGCGGCCCCGGTATCAATTGAGTAGCCGGTTTGCCAGCCGTTATTGCCGGGTATGTTAGGATTGGTGCCCGAATAGTTCGTTGTGAAATCATCCCCGAAACCTGCGCCGGATACAAAATTATCCGTCCGCCCATAATCAACATGCGAGAAGCAGGTCGAGGTAAGCTCGGTGTATGGTATGGTGCCGGGGAAATTGCCGAACGATGTCCATACGCCGGTGCCGGTAGGCAGCAGAGTGGTATCGTTGAGGTCCCGCCAATAGGCTGTCGCGGTACCTGTGTTCATATTTATATAAATTTTTACCTCAGCCCATACATACGCATCCTTGTCCCAGTCTATCGCGGAAGACCATGAAACGCTGCCATTTGTAACTGTGCCGAGATAAACCTTGCCCTGAGAATTTCGGTTGTCGAAGTGAATGGTATGGCGATCACGATCGTTAGCATTAGCAGTGCTGGCTATAAGAGAATTGTTGCCGACGGAAAATTCAGTGAAGTCTGCGTATTCAGGCGCATGGTACTGACCATAGACCGCCATACGAACTTCATAGACACCATCTACTACATCGTTGCGGATATCACGTCCCGCTCCAGACCACGTCCCCGAGCCATAGTTTGCACTCGTCACACTGGCAAATCTGCCTGTTGGATGTATTGTAACCGGCTGGTGCGCTACATTAGAAGAGTTGTAAGAAGTAACCCACCCATTTTGACCGGGAATACCTGATTCGCCAGCGGGATAAGCCGTGTTGAAATCGTCCTTAAAAAATCCGTACACATTTACGAATAAACTTAAAATCAAAAGTATAGTTACAAATTTAAACTGCCCCATTTTACGACTCCCTTCAAAAATAAATTAAATAGTTACAAATTTAAACTGCTTCACTTTACGACTCCCTCCAAAAATAAATTAGATAGTTACAAATTTAAACTGCTTCATTTTACGACTCCTTTCAAAAACAAATTGAATAGAACTCCTGAAAATTTTTATATGTAACTGCCGCCGTGCTGTATTTCTTGTCATCAACTGTTTGCCCGTTCGTAAGGCACGGTTTGTTTCCACTTATGTACAATCTCTTGAAGGCAGACTGGAACTTCATTTTCTTCCGGGCTATGCGCCTGATTTGAATCCTGATGAATTTGTTTGGAATTATCTTCGCCATCATGGCACCACCAAAACACCTTTGCGAAAGAATGAATCGCTGCGAAACCGCGTTGAGCAAAATCTTGCCGCCATCAAACATTCTCCAAAACTTGTCCGTTCTCTTTTCTATACCTCAACTGTAGCCTATATTATCAATCGCAAGATTGACAGATTCTACAAACACAACCCATTCATATATTTTATCCAACTCACACACATAGGTCATGTTCTACGTACGAATATGTTAAGAATAATTTTTTTAAAAAAATATTTCTATACTCCTAAAACTGAACCTGACCTATAAGACTAAACGCCTCTATAAAACCTTCAACAAGCCTCGCCACTGACGGCACTTTCAGCTCATTACGCCGATAAACCTCTACTAAATACGCCAGCGATGGGCTATGGTTTTGACTATGGTCAATGGCTGTCTGGCCAAGCCAGCCTTCCGCCATAAGTTTCTCAATGGCATCCTTTGGCAAAATACTACCGATATTTTTTATCATCTCTCCCAGCATAAACTGCGTAGTCGCGGTTTCCAGCACCGTCCAGATATTGACTTTTGCGATTCCGTCATGACGAAGCAATTTTAAATCGTTTTTCGATAACGAACTGGTACCATGCAGCACAAGTTTCTGTCCGGTAAGCTTATAAATCGCTTTGGCTACATCGCTGCGATATCGCAATTGCGCCGCTGTCGCCCGATGTTCCGTACCGAGATTAACTACCAAAAGATCCACACCGGTTTCATCGAGAAATTTTTTCGCGTCATCAGGTGCGGTTAGTTTCATGCCGCCGTCGCCTGATTCCGTTATCTCATCGACACAGCCTTCGACTACATAGCAATTCTTATACTTTTTAACAAACGCAGTTGTCTTTTTACGATTTTCATCTAACGGCAAAGTTGAGCAGTCATATATTACACAGCCCCAAAAATCTTTGCCCTTCTCAAAAAGCTCATCATCAAGCCCGAACTGACCATGATCTAAACTTGGTATAACTTTTACCTCGGCAAAAGGCCCGTCAGCTCTCGCAAGCCGCTCCAAATCGTTCTTAAACGCGTAAAACCCTTCTTCCGTACTGCCAAGTGAAGTGTAGTTTCTCAACTGCTGCCTGCCGTGATAGTTCCCTGTCGCCGCGATATACACAACCACTTCATCAAGCTTCAACCGTTTGGCTGCACTTTGAGCGCCAAAAAGAATACCCTCCATCGTAAAGGTATTCTCCGCACAAAAACACGGCAGTGATATTTGCTTTTGTGCGTATTTCCCCAACAGCGGTCTGATTTCATCAGGTCTTTTTAATAACATTATCTCATTCCAAAAAATTTCAGTTTGTGCCTATGCCTGCGGCAGCGACACGTTGTAACCCAAATAATAATTCAGAGCCTCATAAATAGGTTTCACCATCCGCTCGCCGGGCGTTATGCTCACATGATGCCGATGTCCATTCGTGCCTACGAACTGCAAAACATCTTCCAGTTTGCTGATTTTCGCAACACCGCCGCATCCAAAGAATTCCTTTGGAATAGGATCGTTGGTGAACTCACCCTGTCCAAGATAAAATTCCAGCTTGCCGTTGCGCGTCGTCATTGAACTGAACGCAAATGGAAACGCCGCTATTCTGCCCTCATTGCACCCAAAAGAACAATTTGGCCCGACCTGCGGGTCATGCTGGAGCATCGAATGATCGACCACTTTGCCCTTGCCGCACATCAGGCTTTGGGCCGTCGAACCGCAGTGAAACAAAATACATTTATCCGTGTCGTCGCCGTAATTGTTATTCCAGTCCAAACACGCCGTAGGCTTGCCGCTTGCCCGATAAAGAGCATATTGCGCAACCGCATTGGCAACATCAACTTCGCAGGCAACAGGCAATAATCTGTCATTCATTTCAGAAAGCAGCACACAAGCTGAAATTTTCAACTGTCTCTGCAATTCTATCCAGCAGCGAAAAGCCATCGCATCGAGTTCCCACTCGTCAAACAGCATATCCAGCACTATCCCAAGCCGTACTAATTTATCAAAAGACTCGTCAGGCACGCCCTTCCACGTTGTATAATTCTTAAGCGAATTTGATTTGTCCTTGTACGCCGCGCCGGATGCGATAAGCGTGTTCATTCGTGCAAAAACTTCCGTCAAATCTATTACTTCCATCGTGATGCCATTTTGCTGCAGCGCAAGTTCATCGACGCGGACGGTCTTAAACGCCGTCGTACGAGAGCCGACTGCACCAACAATCATATTTTTAAATCCGCCGGCAACTCTGCAAACCCGGTAAAAATGCTCGACATTTTCTGCAAACTCTTTTGACTGCGGACTTACAACGTGCGGCTTTAACGCTGTGAACTTAATGCCATACTGATAAAAAACATCCATCACCGAAAACTTGCCGCAGAATGAATCGCGACGAAATTCCGGCCCCATCTTTTCCAGTTCATCGGGATAGCCTTGTATTAATATCGGCACACCGGCCTCGCGTAACGCCTCAACCGCCGCGTTTTCATCGCCAAAGTTTGGAAGCGATAATATCACCCCATCGTATTTCCCGGTATTCTCTTTAAGAAAATTGGCATACTTTCTGGCATCCTCTTTATTGGATACCGCGCCATGACGAGTAGCCGATATGTCAAGCATAAGCGTATTGTGGCCGAGCTTTTTAAGCACAGCAGCCATCTCATCTCGTGCCTGTCCGATAAGTTCTGGCGGGAAAAACCCTCTATTCCCAAAAAATAATGCAAACGTCGATTTCTTATTTGGCCTCATTACTCGCAACCTTTCATTTACCTGAGTTTGTGTATCATCGTACTTAATGGTTTTATATTATTATAGATATGTGAATATATTTCAAAACGGTCTTGATACTTTCCTGTTCGAGCCGCCTGTGGCTCATAAACATGTACAGGCTTAACCCACATCTTTGAACAATCCTGCAACGTGCCAACTTTTCCATTTGCTTTCGCCGCAAGCAACGCTGCGCCAAGACATCCAGCCTCAGTTACGGCCAGCGTCGTAATTGGTATATTTAAAATATCCGCCTTGATTTGCATCCACGCCGCGCTCTTTGTCCCGCCTCCGAACGCCCGCAGCTGCGTAACATCGACCCCGGCCTTACGAAGCAATTCCAGATTAACTTTCATTTCGTAGGTAATGCCTTCCAATATCGCCTTAACCAGTTCGCCTCTGGTAGTCGTCAGCGAAAGACCAAGAATTGCACCCAAAGGAGATGGGTCAAAATATGGCGTGCCGGTCGATGCGAAATGGGGCAGAACAAACAACGATGTCGGCTCTGCGGGGATATTCTTGAGCATAATATCATAAACATCCTCACCAGTATGCTTTGCCTGTTCCATCTCGCTGATGCCTAACGTATCACGAAACCACCGAAGCAACGAGCCGCCGGTAGTAGTAAAGGCCACCGTTGTATAAAGTCCTTCAATCGTATATGGGTACGTCGCAAGATTTGACTGCCGCATAGTCTTATTAAGAACGCATGTATCAAACGCCGGCGTAACGCATTCAACCGTACCGATGCTGTACGCCGCAATTCCCGAACCTGTAACGCCGACACCAAG
>Ga0209417_1002882_pt1 | contig 24733 bp, 29 predicted proteins | sample RifGroF2_FD_184002 | JGI IMG/M metagenome (GOLD analysis project Ga0209417, IMG submission 184002) | Groundwater microbial communities from Rifle, Colorado, USA - Groundwater F2 (SPAdes) (version 2) | ecosystem: Environmental > Aquatic > Deep subsurface > Groundwater | place: Rifle, Colorado... | reverse complement strand
ATGTTTAAAGATGTAAATGTTGAAAGAAAGCCTGAAATATTAGATTTGGGCTTGCATATAGACGATGTTGCTTCAGTCGGATTTTTATCGGGAATGAAATGGATAGCTCCGGTTCTTCCCGCGCTGTATTCAATTTCCGGCTACAGAGCAGGCATAGGCTATAGAAACGGAAATAATTCCGAAAATAATAATCACGCAGCCTGATTTTATATTTTTCTGTTGATTTCTCAACTTAAATTGCATAATAATGACATGAGTAAAGTTTGTGAAAAATTTAAAAAGATTTATTAATTTGATATGCAAAAAAATTCTACAAAATCAGAACTAAAAGTTCTCGAAATACTGCAAAATTTAACTTGCGCCACGGCAGAAGAGATTTATCACAAGATAAATGCTGAAACCAAAGATAAAAAAATCGGTTTGACAAGCGTTTATAGGGCTTTAAAAAAACTTGAAAAAAATTATGAAGTAAAATGCGTAAATCTTTTTAATGACGGAAAAATAAGGTATGAATTAAATAAAAACGAGGATCACCACCATCATTTTATTTGTAAAAAATGCAATTACGTTGAAATAATTCCTGAATGTCCTCTAAAAGAAATAGAAAAAACTCTAAAAAGCAAACATATGCTGTTATATCACAGTTTTGACCTTTACGGGATTTGCAATGAGTGTCTTGAAAAACAAACCTGATTAATTATTATTAATTTTTATATAAGCCTTGATAATCTTATTTGACAGGGTATCTGCAATAGCCTGATTTATTTTCTCAAAGTTATATTCTTCCGTCAACCCGTCTACTTTAATTATATTGTCTTTTAGAAGTTCCAAAGCATCTTTCAGATCGGAAGAAGCGGGCGAATAACTTCCAAAAACAGTCAAATCCCTGTAATAAATTTCGTTGTTGGGAAATCCGCTTTCAGAAGAATGTACGCTTGAAAATACACACATAACACCGCCGTCTCTTACGCATTTTAAGGCAAGCGGTATCGTTTTTTCGCTGCCTGATGAAAGAAAGACCTTGTCCGCACCTACTTCTGTCATCCTGAGCATAGCGAAGGATCTGTCCATTTGTCTATCTTCATTATTTGATAGATTCTTCGGGCTAAAGCCCTCGGAATGACAATTTTTTTGTTCGGAATTTAAATTACTAGCATTGTAAACCTTGTCAAAACCCAGTTCTTCGGCAAGTTTAATTCTTTCTTCAATTAGATCGCATCCGATTACGGACGCGCCGAAAGATTTCAAAATTTGTCCCATCAATAAGCCGATAGAACCTAGCCCTATAACCATGGCAACATCGCCTTTTTTAATATTCGCGCGTCTTATCGCCCGAAGACAGCATGCCGAAGGCTCTGTAAATGATGCTTGAATATCAGACAAATTTTCAGGAACTTTTTGAACTGTATCTTCAAGATGTCTTTCGGAAACATATATATATTCGCAAAATCCGCCCGGAATTATGTTTGACGCTTTAAATTCAGGACACATGGAATAATTTTGGTTTTTGCAGTAAACGCAGTTATAACAAGGAACATGATGCCCTAAAACAACTCTGTCACCGATTTTAAAGTCTGTTTTAGTTTTTATTTCTTCTATGATTCCGACAACTTCATGACCGAGTACAGTTCCTTCTTTTACGAGTCCTTCTTTAAGTTTTACAATGTCTGAACCGCATAAGCCGCATCCGATTACTTTTATAATCGCCCCGTCTTTTTTGAGTTCCGGTTTTTCTATATTTTTTGCCTCTAAACGGCTTTTGTCTTTATATAAAAATGCTTTCATTTTTTAAATCCTTATATAGGTTGTCATTGCGAGGCGTAAAACGTCTACAAGATAAAATTGTTCAACAGCCGAAGCAATCTTCCTGCGTGGATTATAACATATAAAAACTAAAGGAAGATTGCTTCGTAAGCTCGATAATAATTGATATACCATATTTATTGCCTCGCAATGACAGTTCAACTTTGGAAATTTGGAAAAACTCCTCGCAATGACATTCTGCATGTAAATACAGGCATACTCTGCATTTACATGCAGAATGTTACAGGGAAATTAAGAAACTTTAAGAAATGTAAATGTGTTTTTTCGATAATTTTAAAAAATGGAAATGCTTTTAAAAATCATTAAAATAATTATTGTTAGGGATAAAAAGCTTTGTTTATAAGACTTTACGGTTTTGCTATATAAAAACTTCTTTTTTATAACGATTTTAGAAGGATAGGAAAAGAGATATTTTTTAAAAAAAATTTTTAATGCCACAAATCTTTTTAAATTTTTTAATCATGAAATTAAAGAATAAATCGAATATGCCGATAAATTGATTAAGGGAATTACACAACCAGGAGACATAAACATGGGATTAGCAGCAAGCCAAGCAAGATTTTTATCATTAACAGCAAGAAAAAGTGATATAGAATTCAAAGGACAACAACTTAACCAGGAAAGAACCCAAAACGCATATTTAATGGGAGATCTGGTTCAACAATTGACAAATGATCCTACTATGGAAAATACAGACCCTACAAAATATGGATTAATTGAAAATCAAATAATCTTGGCGCAATCAATCGACAGAAACTTGGAACTTGATCTTAAAAACGTTGATACACAGCACAATGAAGTACAGACTGAAACAGATGCGGTTAAGAAAGTTATCGACAAAAACGTCGAAATGACATTCAAAACATTCGCATAAAATTTAAAAAACTTAACTCATAGTCATTCTGAAAGAATGACTATGAATGGCTTAAGGAGAGGGAAAGGAAAATCAGGAAGGGATAAGAAAAGGAAAATGAGTTATAAATATGACGGCATGCTGGTACTTGCCAATAAATACGGTATAGCCAGCAATGATGCAAAAGCAGAAATGTTTGAAACTTACGACAGGATTAGAGATCTTTCCGTAAGTGGTCCGAGTCTTGGCGGAGCCGGCGGCTATGGCGCTGTGGGCTCATTTTTGATGAATTTAGCAAGATTAGTTGGTCCCACAAGCTATTTGCCTGTTTTGGGGTCATCGTCAATAAATATTCCGGGAACGTCTTATTATTCTCCTTCTATAGGAGGAAATTCAACAGCCAGCGCTCAAGCATCTTTTGGCATGGGCGAGTTAGCAAAATATCCGGGATTCCCCGGAGGTGCTGCGCCTCTGGCGGCTATAGGCGCTTTTGGATTGCCGGCTTTAATGGGAATTGGAAATGCATTCGGTTCTCTTTCGGATGAGTTTACGGTGGGCGGTATGCCTACAGGTGGAGCAGCCTCTGCCGTTGCAGGAAGTTCGTACATACCTGCTGTCGGCGCATTAACAGGCGTTAGCGCTTCGGCAGGAAAATATTCTGATATTGTTCTGCCGGTTGCCGGCGTTATCGGTGGCTTGGGCGGACTTGTCGGTTCATTGGCTCCGTATTTTGGTCCATTTGGTGTTATTGCCGGCATGACGGGAAATTTGACTAATGGTTATGCTGGAGCTGTATTGAGCGCTTATCAGTCAACAACAGGTAAAATTATTAATAATGCTGATACAATTCTTTCCATGAAAGTTAAAAACATAGAAACAGTTGTAAAACAGCTTGATGCTCAAGGCGATATAGTTAGAAAAATGCTTAAAACCGGATTGGAAGCTGATTCTAAAGCGGTTCAGGAAATGTAAAATGAGTAACGCCAGATTGTATGTAAGATCAATTCACAGGGCATTTATTAATCAATGGAAAAGTTTCACTAATATCAAAAATTCAATTCAGGAATTGTTTCAAATTATCGAAAAAAAAGAAAAAATTAGTCAAACAATTAATTTAGCCGGAAAAAAATTAGAAAGGAGCCGTGAAATAATCAATTCGGGAAATATTGTCCCTCAAAGCAAGGTTATAAATTTTATTCGGTAGATACTATATTAAAATTTCTTTACAAATATTTACATAAAACAGTAAATTCACGATTCCCAATTGTTTTTATATATATAAGAGCATAGTGCTTATTTTTTATAGAGACCGATCTTGGAAAAACAAAAAAAGGAGTACTAAAGCTAAATGTCAGCTATCGCTACAATAATAAATGATAAATTTCAAGATGGAGCAAGCTTTTTTAGGATTGCGCAGTCTTATATGAGACGCAGAAATCCTTTATTAAACATGGTCGCCAATACTTTAGCTTCAATTCAGGATTTTTTAAATTCCAGAAAACAGTTAAAAGCTCTTAAATATCGAGTTCAATTAATGAATTATAGAATATATCAGATGGATCAGTTAATTCAGCAAAATAATCCGCAAAATTACAAGGGAGGCAATAACCTCAATCAAGTCAGATAAAAAGTAACACATAATTTAGTAATTTAGACAGGGGAAACAAAAATGGGACTTGTCTCAGGCATAATCAGACTACAAACATTAAAAGATATGCAACTGGATCTTGAATATAAGATTCAGACATTGTCGCAAACCAAAATGCAGCTTGCTTCCCAAGGCTTTGAGCTGGTTACAATTGGCAGTGATTTGGATCCTGAGTCTCCCGAAGTTAAGCAGCTTGAACAGAGAAGACAAAAACTTCAGTTGATGGAAAAGAAAATTGATGCAGAAATGCTCAAGCATCAAAACATGTTGAAAATGGCTGAAGCAGAAATAGAATCAGCTCAAAAAATCGTTGATAACAGCATAAAACGTTCATTTTCATATGGATAAAATAATATTTAACTAAATATTAAAAATCTTTAAATTAAATTATAAACCAAATTATAACTTTTCTTAAGCAGCTAATCATAGCTGCTGCTTTTGTGTTGAGTTATGGGTAGCTCTTAAGACTAACGGTCTATAGTTCTTAAGAGTAATGGTCAGATTTCTATTAATTAGTATTATATTTGCAAGCCACATTTTAATTATATGTTTTAAACAAATTCAAAAAATACGGAACAGAGTTTTAGGGACAACCAATTTTTTTATTTTCTAGGAGAAAGGAATTTAATTTAGTCTTATTAACGTCAATAAGTAATGTATTGCGTAAGTTTTTTTATAAGAATTTTTCAAATCAATTTGAATAATAAGTTTGTTAAGTAAGTTAACAAAATCAGAACAAAATCTGCCTCATGATCTCTTCTTCCCCGTTTATATACGGGGCTTTTTATTGGTTAATTAACAAATAGTGGAACTGTCATTGCGAGGAGAGCCAAAGGCTCGACGTGGCAATCTAAAATCAATCATTTTTTAAGTTCCTGATTTAATTGAAAAATCAAATCCTTGCCAACCACTTCTTTTGCGGTTTTTTTGCCGTTCCATAGCGGCTCAAGAGCCGTATTTAAAGTGTCGGTTATTTCTTGATAATTTCCTGTAACAGGAGTAGGCATGGAATCAGGAATAATATCCACAAAAACTTTTGAATTGTTTGGCGGCATGTCTTTATTCAGAAAAACCTCTGAATTTGCGACATCAACTCGCGCAGGAACAATAAGCCCGCTTTGTGTGAAACTCTCGATAGATTTTTTGTTTGCTAAAAATTTTATAAGCCGCCATGCTTCTTTTGGGTGCTTGGAAGATGAACTTATTGCCCAGCCGGAAGTATCACAGTCTACTATTGAACCTGCTTTTCCGCGGGGGAATTTTGCTATATCCCAGTTAAAATCAATATCTTTTCTGTATCTTGGAGTGCTCCATCTTCCGCTTATGTGCATTGCTATTTTTCCCTGAATAAAAAGCTGCGCCATTGTTGCACTTCCTGCTTCGCTTTTTGTGGGAGCTGCATGATATTTATTTCGTAAGTCCGCATAAAACTGCAATGCTTGAATTGATTGCGGCTTGTTGATTATAATTGAATCAAGATTTTTGCTGATAAGTCCGCCGCCGTTGCTCCACAGGTATGGAAGCCAGAAAAGAGGCGCTTCTTCAAAACTTACGGCAAAATTATCGTTAGGGTTCTTTGTAAGTTTCCGGCATGTCTGAAGAAACTCATCAAATGACCAATTTTCAGCAGGATAGGGGACATTGTATTGGTCGAAAATATCTTTGTTATAGTAAACCACCAGATTTGAAACATCTCTCGGAATTGCATAAAGAGTGCCTTTATATTTGAAAGCATCTAAAGATTGCTTAAAAAAATCTTTTTCCGATAAATGTTTTTCTTTTAGGGTGTCAAGGCGATGGGGCATTAGGTTTGCGGCTTTGCCGCCCCCCTCGCCTTTCAAATAATCCGACAAATCCAGAAAAACATTATTTTCCGCATACAAAGGACCATTAAGATTATTTATAAAAACCACGTCAGGTGTTAAATTTGACGCAACCAGCAAATGCAGCTTTTGAAAATAATTTTTGGGAATATGAATAAATTCTATTTTTATGTCAGGGTTTTTGTTTTCAAATTCCTTTAAAAGCGGCTTAATTATTGCAATTTCTGATTCCGAACCCCAGCTTGAAAATTTTATGTTTGTTTTATTTAACTTTGTAGCGCAGCCTGTAAGAATTATAATTATAAATAAACCTGTTAAAATTAGCAGTTTAAGTGAGGCGTTAAGTTCCGCACAACTAACTATTGATTTAAAAACTCTCTTTTTCAAATTTAATTTTATATCCTAAAATTTCAGCAATAATATAAATTTCACTATATCGTAATGTATCTCTTGACAATTTATTCGAAAGTCCCTGTTGAGTATAACTTTTGCCTGTAAAATTTGTCATTTTACGAGCAAGTTCAGTTATACTCATATTTTCTTTAACTAAAAGTATTTTTACTTGTTCTCTCGAAATCATAACTAAATTATATATTTTTATTGACAAACTAACAAAAATATATATAATCAACACTATATAGTGTTGATTATATATAAATAGTTTTGGTTTTTAAAATAAAACTTAATCAAAAGGAGTAAAATGAAAAACAGACATTTAAAAAAAATTGAAAATCAAATGATTAATGTTGGAGTTGATTTAAATAATCTTGAAAGTTTATCTAGAATATTAATTCATTGCATTAGGTTTAATGAAAATTTAAAAAGTTGGGATGTAGAAAATTTATCATTAGTTTTGTTTAAAAAAATTTTAAAAACAAAGCAAAAATTTAATAATATCGAAAGAATTATGAAAATTTAATTATTTTGAAATTTGTAAAAAGCTTATATTCTTGTCCATAGGGATATTTCCGAGGATTTTTTCTTTGTTCATATCATAAATAATTATTTGATAAGCATCCTGATTTGTAATCAAAGCTTTGTTTTCTCTTTCAATGACAGTGATTTTTCCCGGAAATCCGCCGCTATTAAGCGCGATATTCTTTTTTAACTTCAATTCATTCATATCTATAATGTTTATTTCGTCAGAACCGCCTGCAAGAACGTATATTTCTTTCCTTTTATCCAATATTTGAATATCAACAGGTTTTTCACCGACTTTGATTTTAGTAATTTCTGCGTTATTTTTGAAATCATAAACAATAAGCTCATTGTTGGAACGGCTTAAAATAAACAGGTATTTGCCTGATTGAGCGATTTTTGAAATATTGTCAACCTGTGTAGCCAGTGTAGAAATACCTGAATTGGGATTTAGCATATAGATTTTGCCTGAATTAGAATCATTATAGAAAATATTTTCGCTGTCATCTATTGATGTAAGGTTGTCAGGACTGCCGATAGCATTAATTTCTCTTGTTAAAAGCATATTATCAAGGTCTATTTCTGCAATACTAGATGAAAGCTTGTTTGCGACATAAGCTTTTTGTGAATTTTCAGGCAATAGTATTGAGGTTGGCAGTTTTCCCACTTCAATATCTTTTAAAAAGATATTGGTAAAAGTATCTATAACAAATATTTTGTTTAAAGACATTGAAGGAACAAGAAGATATCGTCCATCATGAGTTAAAACCATATTTGACGGAACAGAAGGAAGTTTCATTGTCTTATCGATTCTTCCGGTGAGGGAATCAATCATATTTATTTTATTGTCTTTAAAACTGGATACATATAAAACTTTATTTTTAATGCAATCAAGCTCAGGAAGTCCTTTTGATCCTTTTTTACGAGTAATTATGTTGACTTTTGTTGTGTTTTTCGGGGTAGGTTCTCCGTAAAACACAAGATCATCCTCATCTTTTTTAGGTTTAATAGCAATTTTGAGGTTTCCGAGAATTACTTTTAGCTCCATAGGCAGGATAAGACCATGAGGAACTATTAAATCCTGTGGAAGCAATCCCAACTTCACACTAAGAGGGATTTCAGGGCTGTAATTCACGGTTAATTGATTATTAACTCTTACAACTTTTAATAACGCAAGATTATTTGCAAAAAGTATCATGTCAGGTTTTTTAGCAAAATCGGTATTTGCAGGTATTGTTTTTATTACAGCTGCCGGGTTTTCAACTTTTCCATAAGTAAGAGGAGTAACAGGCAAATAAATTGTATGATCGGGCAGCTCAATAAGCCCGTCAAATCTTATCTCTACATTAGGATATTTTGATTTAAGGTATTCCACTATGGGTTGTGGCAATTGAGTTGCCTTTACAGGAGTGTTATAAAAGCTAAAACAGCAAATCAACGCTACCATCGCCGGAATTATTCTGAAATTTTTCATGATTATCACTTACCACTTATTTTTTTGTGAACCTAAAGATATTGTATTATAATCAATCTTCTTAAGCCATCCCAACTTAAATTTGTTTTCGGATTTATTTAAACATGAAATATTCTTTTATATTTTATTACCCCGAAAACAAGGATTTTAGCCAAGAACGATAAGCAAAATAAAAGATTTTCAAAACATGAATATATTTATCACAGGAACAGACACTGACGTGGGAAAAACAGTTGTAACAGCGGGATTAGCTTCTGCTGTTAGAAGTTTAGGTTATTCTGTCGGAGTTTTCAAGCCTGTGCAAACAGGTTCGCTTAAAAAAAACAATGAACTTGTTTCGCCTGACTTGGAATTTATAAAATCAGCAGATGAAAGCATTTTAACGAAAGCTTCATATAATTTCAAAGAGCCTGCCGCGCCTTCTCTGGCGGCTTATTTGGAAGGAATAGACATTGATATAGATAAAATAATTGAAGATTATAAAGAACTGGAAAGAAAATGTGATTTTGTAATAGTAGAAGGTGCAGGCGGTTTATTAGTACCGATAAAAGACAAATTTCTGATGCGCGATCTGGTAAAAACTCTGTATTTGCCTATGGTAATAGTCACAAGACCTGATTTAGGGACAATAAATCATACGTTGCTTACTATAGAAGCTGCAAAAAATAAAAATATCAAAATAGCAGGTATTATTATTTCTGATTACCCTTCAGGAACAGAAAACATCGCTATTAAAAACGCGCCTGATATGATAAAAGAACTTTCGGGAGAAAAAATCCTCGGAATATTGCCGAAAATAGAGGATTTGAATAATAACCCCGCTGTTTTAAAAGACACGTTTTTACAACATATAAATATAGATTTTGTTTTAAATTGTCATTCTGAGCGACCAAAGGGAGCGTGAGAATCTAAGAAGTCATCTGGTTAAAACCAGCTATTGTCATTGCGAGGAGCTTGCGACGAAGCAATCGCATAATTAGCGCAATCTTGCGATTGCCATGTCTGTGTTTTGCCTGCCCCCTCCTTTTTTGATAATTAATCAAAAAAGCGTGTACCCTTCTCAATGACAAATAAGATATGAGCAAAAAAATACCTGATTTTCATAATCAGGCTTGGATGAGTTGAAAGGAGTTTTGTTTATTTTCTTCTACTTTTATAAAACTCCTAATAAAAAAAATTGATAGAAAAAGTACGAAATGTTAACAAATGTTAAAAAGAAAAGTGAACAAGTTTTTGGATAAACTGAATTGAGAATTAATTTTATTGTCATTGTGAGGAGGGATGAAAGCCCGACGTAACAATCTCAATATTAGTTAGATTCTGTGATTCTTACGCCTGCAAAGCAGGCTCAGAATGACGATTTTAATTAAAATTTTAGCGCAAAAAAAAGAGAAGTTTTCAACTTCTCCAGGAAATTAGCAGTTTTAACAGTTTATGTCCAGTTTGTTCCCGAATGGATTAGAGAGGATTTGTTCGTACTTTTGAGCTTCTTGTTCGACCTTGAATATTTGAAATTGAAGACTGTCATCTTTTGGTTTTTTTTGTGTAAGTTTTTTTGAGGCATTTTCCCATAAATTTGTATCAACTTTTTTTGAAAAAATAGTACTTTCGCCTATATCAAGTTTTGGTTTATTAATCGGCTTAAGAACAATTTTCCTGTTACTAACAGGATTATCCGACATAGCTTATCTCCCTTTATATACTCTGTATATTTGTATTCGACATGGATTTGAGAAAACTTTAGGATTTTACGACAAAAATTAACATTTCTTAAAGTAAAAAAAAGCCTGTTTTTTTAAACAGGCTTTTGAAATCTATGGCTGAATTTTAACTTATTTTAAGAGATCATTATGAAATTTTTTATTGATATTTTCGGAATAATAATTAGAAAGATAAACCCCAATATATCTTGGATTTAAAGAAAGTGAGTTTGGGCTTTCTTCCTGAATAATTTTGTTTTCTCCGCCAATAGCCAGGTTTCTGATTTCTCTTGAATTTTCAAAAAATTTTTCAATTTCATTTTTGTTAATAGCCATAATATTCCGTTCCTTTCTTCTAATTGCTGCTCTCTATTTCTATTTTATCTCTTTTTTATATCCATTCATCGAACCGAAGATCTAAACCTGTAGATGTAAAAGCCCGGAAATTTTGTTCTCGGGCTTTTGTTTTAATTACTCGAATTGCTAATTAACCTGAGTCGCGAATTAATTTTATCGTCATCCTGAGGAACGAAGTGACGTAAGGATCTGATAAAATTATTAAATAAATTATAAGATTCTTACGCCTGCTACGCAGGCTCAGAATGACGGTTTCGGCTATTTAGCGACCGAAGTTAATTAATTCTGCATTGTCATTGCGAGAAGAGAACCGACGAAGCAATCGCAAGATTTTGTAAAATTATGAGATTGCCCCCTGCTGCGCTCGCAATGATATTTTTCACTATTTAACCAGTGTATTCAGTTTATTAATAAATTCCTTCACCAATGCTTCTTCTTCAGGATTATTGGAAAAATTCAAATATTTTTTAAATATTTTTATTGAATTTTTATAATCTCCTTTTTCTGCATAAATTAATCCAAGCTGGCTATAAGCTGCTCCCATATCGGGATTTGCCGCAATTGCAAGTTTATAACTTTCAATTGCTTTGTCAATGGAGTTTTCTTGCTCATAAACTTTTGCCATATTTAAATAATAAAGAGAATCAGCCTGATTATCTACAGTAACTGCTTTAACCTCTTTGATATTTGTATCAAAATTTGCTATTTCTGCCTTGACTAAGGCTATATTACTTAATAAAAACGCAAAAACAAATGATTTTAAAAGACATTTCCTTGTTTTCATTTTTATTCCCCCCCCTTTTCATAAGCTTTTAACCTGTTTTGTAAATAAATTCAGGCTTTGAATTTAATATATCGGACAGTTTTGTTTACAGCTAATATATTATAAGTATTTTTTAAAATTCTATTTTCAATTTTTGGATAAACTTGTATAATATAATACGAATAATTAACTTAGTTTATTAAATATATTCAGAAATTTAAATTCCCCATTTTGTTAAATATAAATATAGTTTTAAAAAATAGAGTTATATAAATGCGTCCCATACTTTCATTAGAATTAGTTGGAAATGATAAGCTTGATTTTGATCTTTATAATGATAAAGGTCAATTAGTTTATAAAAAAGGTGAATCGCTTACACCCGGCTTATTAATAAGGCTTTGTAATGAAATAAAAGTTTTTGTAAAAGAAAATCAGGAAATATTAAAACATAAATCAGTAATTCCTGATCAGGTAGCAAAAACGCTTGTAAGTATCTCGAAAAATATATTAAAAAAGATTCATGCCAATGAAAAGCCTGATTTGGCCGGTTGTAATGAAGCAACTGAAATAATACTTGAAGAAGTCAGCAATAATCTTGAAAAAATTGACTGTATAAGCCAATTGAAAATTTTTGATGAATATACTTTTTCTCATACGGTAAATGTTTCGGCAATGAGTACTGCTATGGGAATTACGTTGGGACTTTATGAAAATGAATTGAAAGAGCTTGCGTTGGGGGCATTGCTGCATGATATAGGCAAAATGCTTTTACCTAAAGATATTTTAAATAAACCTGTAAAGCTTGATGCAGACGAATTCGAGATAATAAAAAGCCATTCTTTGTTAGGTTATAGGTATATTCTGGATAATATAAATTTGCCTGACAAAATTGCAAAAGTAGCTCTGGATCATCAGGAAAATTATGACGGAAAAGGTTATCCTAACGGATTAAAAGGCACTGAAATTAATTTTTATGCACAAATTACGGCTATTGCTGATGTATATGATGCATTAACTTCAAATAGGGTTTATAAGCGAGCCGTTGATTCCGATAAAGCAATTGATATTATGCTTTCAGATAGTATTGATCGGTTTAATCCTTATATTTTCAGTAAATTTATGAAATTAGTTGATTATAAAAATAAACCCGATAGTATTTTAGATGATAATTTGAGTCATTAATTAATTTTAGGTAGTGGTTAAATTGCTACTGATTTTGAAATGTCATTCTCAGCGACCAACGGAAGCGTGAGAAGCTGCCACGTTAATGTATTAAGACTGATGCACAACTATAAAAAATGTCCTTTTTGTCTTGATGTCATTCTGAGGGCTTTAGCCCGAAGAATCTGTCTGGCGTTGATATTTAGACAAATCTCCCCCTTCTTTTTTGATATTTAATCAAAAAAGCGGGTTCCCTGCTTCGCTCAGGATGACAAAAAGTTAAAAAATTGAAGTTATGCAATGGTCTTACCTTTGATAATTAATTTGAGTCGCTAAATCGTTGAAATCTACATGAATAGTGGAATTGTCATCCTGAATTTATTTCAGGATCTGATCATCATACTTTATTGGATAGATGCTGAAACACCAGGTAGGGGCATAAAACTACGGCTCTCAGGTTCGCCTTGTTTTGCAACCAGTTCAGCATGATGATTTTGGTAATTTTTTCAAAAAATTAATTCGCGACTGAGGTTAATTAATGAATCATTGCACTAGTTTTTTAAGTTTTGCAATGACAAAAGAAATTACTTAAACAGCAAATCTGAAATGCATTATATCTCCGTCCTGAACAACATATTCTTTGCCTTCAAGACGTGTAAGTCCTCTTTCTCGGGCAACTGCATAAGAACCGCAGTCTGTAAAATCTTTGTAAGAAGTGACTTCTGCCCTGATAAAACCTTTTTCCATATCGGTGTGAATTACTCCTGCCGCTTGTGGGGCTTTCATTCCGGCGTTTATTGTCCACGCCCTTACTTCAATTTCGCCCGCGGTAAAATAGGTTCTAAGTTTTAGAAGGTCATAAACCTTTCTTATCATTCTTTCTGTCCCGCTATCAGTAACACCTAATTCCTGAAGGAATTCTTTTGCCTGTTCAGACTCAAGATCTACCAGCTCTGATTCTATTTGCGCGCTAATCACAACGACTTCTGCGCCGTGAGTTTTAGCATATTCTTCAACCTGTTTTACAAAATCATTTCCGCCTGCTGCAAGATCATCTTCAGAAACATTTGCGGCATAAATAACGGGTTTGACAGATAAAAGATGAAGATTTTTGACGAAAGGGATTTCTTCTTCGGTAAACAAGTCTATAGAAAAAGGTTTTCCGTCGTTCAAGAATTTAAGAAGCTTATCAAGAGCCGGATCTTCGATTATTGCGTCTTTATCTCTGGCTTTGAGGTTTTTTTGAACTTTTTCTTTTCTTTTTTCAACCGTGGAAAGGTCAGCCATTGCGAGTTCAAGATTTATTGTTTCTATATCGCTTACAGGGTCAATTTTTCCTGAAACGTGTATGGTGTTTTCATCTTCAAAACATCTTACCACCTGAATTATGGCATCAACTTCTCTTATATGTCCTAAAAATTGGTTTCCCAGTCCTTCGCCTTTGCTGGCACCTTTTACAAGTCCGGCTATATCATAAAATTCTACTGCTGTTGGGATTACTACAGTTGTTTTTACAAGATTCTGAAGGATTTGCAGTCTCTCATCCGGTACAATGACAACGCCTTTATTGGGTTCGATTGTACAAAACGGGTAGTTGGCGGATTCTGCTTTTTTGCTTGATGTTAAAGCGTTAAATAAAGTTGATTTTCCTACGTTTGGTAGACCCACAATTCCAGCCTGAAGCACTTTTATGTTACCTTTCTTTTATTTTATGATTTATTTCTTTATGAATTTTAAATCATAACCCAAAATTTGTCCTATTAACATAGCTTCTTCGTATTTAAGAGTTTTTCTGGTCAATTTTTGAGAAATATTAGATCTTGAATAAGTTTTACCTGTAATTTGAGTCATTTCCTGGGCAACTTCTGTTATAGTCCAGTTTGATTGTACGATTATTGTCTTTATATCTTCTCTAACACCCATTTTTTATCTCCTTTTTTGATTATATTGACACATTTAAATCAATGGAGTAAAATATGTAATTATAGAGGAGCGTTCAATCCTTTTAAATTGCGTAAGTGATAAAAAAACTTAATAATTAAGGAGTTGTCATTGCGAGGCAGAAATCGTCTTTAAGTCAAAATCATTGAAGTAACGAAGCAATCTGTCTTTGTGGCATATAATCAATTGGAAGATTGCTTCGTAAGTATAATTAAAACTTTTATAAATGTATAATGCCTCGCAATGACAGTTACATACACATAACAACAAAAAGGAAAAACAAATTATGACAAAAGAAGAAATATCAACCATTACAAACCTGCAAAAAGAAATCCTAATCGGGCATTTAGGGGATATGCATGCCAGATTAGAAACAATTATTGGAGAAACAAGTTATTTATCAGCTAATTTTAAAGCCATGAAGATGATTTTAGATAATACAACCCAAAACAGCATTAAAGAATAAATTTTTTGGTCACTTTTTTAAAGACTTCTTCAAAACTCTGGATAGGAACGAAAGAATATCCACAATCCTCGGAAATTTCCCCGCCCATCATGAATAATTCTTCCTGCGGATAAACCTTGCAAATTCTTGCTCTTTTACTGTAAACAGTGCATTTTCCCGTTTCGGGATGGACTTTTGTACAGGCAAAAATTAGCCCCCATTCATTTTTATCGATAATTTCAAGGTAATTATAAAAATAATGCTGTTCTTTAAGTTTTTCAAATTCTTCTTCGTCTTTTATCAGGTGTTTTGAGTGCCTGACATGTATTCCATGGCAGCATTTTCCGCAGGCTTTACATTTTCCTGTTCTAAGATATTTTTTGCCGAGAATCTTTAAATTAAGGAATTTTATGAATTCTAAATGCAAGTTGGTAATTTTTTTTATCACCCACCCCCTACCCCCTCCCTCGAGGGAGGGGGAGGAGATAGAAAGGGCTGCGCCCTTTACCTGCTTTTTAAAATAATGCGTGAAGATTTTTTGTTTTATGCTTAAATTTTTCAATTTTTTAATAATGGTTTTCATAATGAAAATTTTATCATAATAAAAAAATCCTTAATTATTAAGGATTTTGTGATGGTTAGTGTGTTTTCTATATTAGAATTTTAGTTTATTACAAATCTTCAAAAGGTTGTGATTCAGGTGTTAATAAATCTGAAAACGGATTTGTTGCTGCAATCTCGGATTCAGAGAAAAGTATTTTTAATAATTCACTATTGTTTAAAGTCATGTCACCTTTGAGCATTTTTTCCGCAATAGCGTCATTTGAAATATAATCACCTGTTTTTATGGTATCAAGGACAGAATTTAGCTGTTCCAAATCAGTTGGAGCATTAAGAGAGTCCATTACCATTGATTTGTATTTCTGAATTTCCTGATCTTTTTCGTATAATTTTTTTGCCTGTTCTGAAATATCAATAACATCGGCAAATTCGGCAGTTTTCAAATAAGGATTTTGAGAACCTGCTTTTTTATCAACGCCTGCAAGTTTTGCCTGCTGGGCTATGGAATTATTAAGTAAAAGGTCTTCGTTACTAATATTGTTGAGCATATCCAAGCTCCCATCTCATATTCAATTTGAATAAAAATTCCCTACCTGTGCGAAGCGGGAGTGTTAAAAAAGGTAAACGATGAGTTTTCCTTTTTTTAAACTCGTTCTTATGAATACAGTATGACCGCAGATTATTTTTTAAAAAACAATCCGCGGGTTAGTTTTGGTTAACCTGTGGGTTAGTTTTGGTTTTTAAAGATTGATCTTTTGGTTAATAAAACAAAAATATTACATATTTGTTACAAAAATTTTTCGCATAAAAAATATTTTCTTTGTATATACATATTGAATCTTTTAAATTCATAATTAAAATACTTTATATGAATAACGATTTTTTAAAAAAAATTAAAAACTAAAGATAAGGAAACTTTTTTAAAGTGATTGTTTTTATATAGATATAGAGGATAGGGGAAACAAAAAAATAAAAAAGATTATACAGAGAGGATAAAGGACAAGGGATAAGGGATTCATTTAGTAACAAACAAAGACTCACAGAAACGGTAAAGGAAAAGGGACACGGGGAAGGTTTTTTAATTTTATTCAAGATATTAAGACCCAGCAAAATGACTACTCAAAAAAATAGGGAAGGTTACGACAAAGAAGTTTTAAAACTTCTTTTTTTTTGCTTAAAAAAGGTATTTTTTGTTTTGTAATGGGGCTCTGCCCCAAACCCCGAGTTCATTTTCTTTCTTTTGACGTCAAAAGAAAGAAAACGGAACCAAAAGAAAGAAAAACTAAAAACCCAAAGGGTCGACACAGTCAAGGGGGGTTTCAAGGGGGCAGCCCCCTTGAAACCCCCCTTGCGCCCATTAGCGAAAGCTCCGTAATATTTCGGCTTGCGTTCCGAAGGCGAGCCCGTCTTGTTTGAAGCCTGTAGGGCTGAGTTACGGGCATCAAACGCATTTGAACTTAAATCATAAGCAAGCCAGAAATATAGGAGCTGTAGTGTGGGCTAAAGTTTTCTTTGCTTCGTTTCTTTTGCATCAAAAGAAATGAAGACGGGTAAAGGGTGGTAAACCCTTTTATAAACAAATTAAATATCTTTTTAATATAATTTTTAAGAAGAAAAAGCCTGTTTACTGCTTTTGTGTTATAAAAAAGTGTAAACCTTTATAACAGACGGAAAAGATAATGATTAATTTGCCGGAAAAATTGATAAAAAACTCTAATCCTTTATCGGAAATAGCAGAAAAAATTCTAAATAACGAAAGACTTACAAAAGAAGACGGGCTAAGGTTGTATGAATCTTTTGATATCCTTTCTATAGGCGCGCTTGCTGATTATGCGAGAGTTAAAAGACTTCTAAGTTATGCTGAAACAAGTTCAGCATCTAAGACCCTGAAACAAGTTCAGGGTGACAATAAGGATTATGTTTACTGGATAAACAATCATCATTTGAATTTAACCAATATTTGCGAAGGGACCTGCAAATTTTGCGCTTATCGAAGAAAAGAAGGTCAGGACGGGGCTTTTTTATACACTCTTGAAAAAGCTGTCGAGTATCTCGAAACACAGGTAAGTAAAAATGCCAGTGAAATTCATATTGTATCGGCTTTAAATCCGTATTGGAATTTCGAAAACTGCAAAAAACTCCTGCAAGAAGCTAAAAGAATTTTGCCAAATACGCATATTCAGGCTTTTACGGCTGTAGAAATTGATTATCTAGCAAAAATTTCTAATGTTTCTGTGGAAAAAGTATTGCAGGAACTTATAGATTCTGGGCTTGGCTCTCTTCCCGGTGGAGGCGCGGAGATTTTTGCGGAGAATATAAGGCAAAAAGTTTGTCCTGAAAAAATTTCCGGTGATAAATGGCTGGAAATTATGGAAATTGCTCATAATCTCGGACTTAAAAGCAACGCGACGATGCTTACAGGAATTGGCGAAACTTCCGAAGATAAAATTGACCATATGCTCAAAATAAGAGAAGTTCAGGATAAAACAGGCGGGTTTATGACTTTTATACCTCTGTTTTGCCATTATGAAAATACTGAAATGATTCAAACACTACCCATCATTGCGAGCGAAGCGAAGCAATCCACATCAAGTAATAAATGGATTGCTTCGTCGCAAGCTCCTCGCAATGACGATACGCTTAAACAACCCACAGGCATTGAAACGGTAAAAGATTATGCTATTTCAAGGCTTATGCTTGATAATGTTCCGCATATAAAAGCCTTTTGGATACAGATAGGGACAAAACTTGCTCAAGTGACGTTGTCTTTTGGGGTTGATGATCTGGATGGAACGGTTATGGAAGAAAAAATTACCCGCTCCGCCGGCGCAAAAACAGGAAATGTTATGACAAAAGATGAATTGATACATCTTATAAAAAGAGCCGGCAAAATTCCCGTTGAACGCGATACGGTTTACAATATCGTTGAGGTTTATTAGCAGTTAAAAAATCCGATGTTTATTTAAACATCGGATTTAAGCGTTATTTGTCTTGACTATCTCTAATAACCTCCATTGCTTCTCTCATTTCTCGATGCATTGGAGTTTCGAGAGCTTCCTTTCCTATTTCCAATTCTTCCATAACTTTTGTTGCTAATTCAGTTACTTTAGGCTCACAGTCCTTAAGATTAAGATTTTGTTTTATGAACGGAATATTTTCAGAAGACCCTATGTCACGAATAAGATCTAGCGCAATAAATTTTAAACCATTACTGTCTCCGGCAAGTAAATGTTTTAAATGATTGACATCTTCCGGTTTACCCTTTTTTTTAATGACAGTTCGTACCTCATTTCTTATATAGAGATCGTCTTCAGGTGAATTGGATCCTTTGGTGAAAAGCAAAGGAACTAAATCTTTTGTAGAAACTTTGTTTAATTTTGCCCTTAATATTTCATACATATTGTTGTTATCATTTTCTACTATGGATCTTAATTCTAGTCTGAGTTTCTCCTTATTTATATCAGAATCTTCATTGCCTTTAAAAGAAATTTGTTTGGGAATAATGCCAAAAGAAGACGCATTAAGCCCTTTAGGCATTTCTGAAATGTTTGAAACAATTGAACTGTTTTGTGATTCTGTCTGGTTAAGTTTATTTTTGGAATAAATTGGCAATTGGTTTTGTGAGATTGAATTAACTGTTAACATTATTTTTCCCTTTCTTTATTAATTTCTATTTATACAAATCACGTGAATATAAAAAGTTGATACCTGAAAAAATAGATTTTTGAGATGGGGGTAAAAATTCGCTCACTGTATGGATTTTACATTTTAAGTTTGGCTTAATATTTCTTAATGGTGTTTTGAAAATTTCGTTTTTTAAATTTAGCGGGTATAATTTTATAAAATAGAGGATGTTGGTATGATTTGTGCGACAATATTGATTTTTTGTGCACCATGGTGAATAATAAAATATATAATATAAAAATTAATACGAGGTAAAATAAATGCTTCAAAATCGTATAAATACACGTCTTCCTGAACAACTTGCACTTCATGTAGCTTATATGTGCGAAGAAAAAGGTCTTTACGAAACTTCCAGCGAATTTGTAAGGGACCTTATAAGGCAGCACTATGAAAAAACAGAAACTGAAAAATTGCAAAATTTTAAAGCAAAACTTGTATCTGGAGCAAATGCCGGAATAGAAGAATTCGTAGAAATTAATCTTTCTGAACAATTGGAAAAATTTAAACTGCGTTACAAAGCGGAAGGATAATATGCAAATTTATTACTATCCTTCGGCAGATGAAGATATTTATAATATTTGGAAAATAACTTGCAAAAAATGGAGTATTCAACAAGCTGACGAATATATCTCAGGATTATATAAAACTATAATGCTTACAGCTCAAAAAGATAAACACTGGCGGCAACTCTTAAAAGACTATATTGCTGATATTACAACAAATAATATTTATTATGTTAACTATAAAAGGCATTACATATTCTTTAAAGAATTTGAAAATAACGCGGGAATAGGTATTATTGCTGTACTTCATGAGAGAATGGATATTCCAAATAAAATAAAAGAAAAAATTATTTAAAAAATATGATGAATAATATTTCAAATCCAATAAGCTTAGGTCTTATAAATTTTACAAATTGCTTGCCGATTAATTATACTCTGGAAAAATGGGCTCTCGAGGATATAGTTTTGAGCTGGGGACATCCTGTTTTGATAAACCAGCTTATGAAAGAAGGGCAAGTTCACGTTGCGCCGATTTCTGCCTTTGAATATATCCAAAATGAGAATGATTATGTGCTTATTAAAGAAGCGTGCATTACTTCTGATGCGGAATGCGGAAGTGTAATTCTTTTTTCTAACCACAAATTAGAGGATTTAGCAGGAAAAAAAATCGGGATTCCTCATGATTCTGCGACTTCCATAAATATGCTGAAAATTATTCTTAACGAAAAGGGGATTTTAACACCCACCCCCTACCCCCTCCCTCAAGGGAGGGGGAAACAAGTCGGTGCGGGGGCGAAGCCCCCGCACCTTGACACCCCAAAAGAAATTCAATTTATAAAACACAAGTATGAAAAAGCTTTAAGTGAAGCCCTTGGTTGTGAATTTGATGCTGTTTTGTATATTGGGGATAATGCGCTGGTTTCAAGATATAAATATAATGAAACTGTCATTCTCGGCGACTTAGATAAAACGGAAGAGCGTGAGAATCTATTCAATTATGATGAACAGATAGATCCTCACGTTACGGCTTCGCCTTCACTGAGGATGACAATACAATGTAAAGAGCCTGCGTTACAACAATTTTATCAATATGATCTTGGTAAAGTATGGAAAAAAATGACAGGGTTGCCTCCTGTTTTTGGTCTCTGGGTGGCGAGGGCTGACTGGGCAGTTAATCATAAAGATGATTTTGACAGGGTAAAATTTCTAATCAGTAAAGCAGTTGAAGCAGGTCTTGGTATGTACTTTAATGAGGTAATCCAAAAAGCAGCTTCAGAATTGGATTTGGCGGATTACTTCATTAAAGATTATTTGACTGCTAAAATTAAATATAATTTAACAACCGAACATAAAAAAAGTCTTGATCTTTTTAAAAAGCTTTACCAACAGATCCTTACGTCGGACTTTTAGTCCTCCTCAGGATGACAAAGAAAAATAAGATTGGAAAATTTATGAAAACAAATAAAAAAACCTTTATATCTATATTCTTCTTGGTATTGCTATTAGGAGCAGCAGGAAGCTGGGCATATAAAAACAATGCTGAAAACTCGCAAAATCCTGTTGAATATGTGCTTTCATCGATTGAAAATATTAATGTAACACCTGAAGTGATTTTTAATAAAACATGGAGAATCGTTAAAAATAATTATATTGATGCAACATGCAATCATCAAGATTGGAAAAGATGGCAGGAAAGGTATGGCGATAAAATAAAAACTAAAGAAGATTCTTATGTAGCCATAAAAAGCATGGTTGAAAGTTTAAACGATCCTTATACAAGGTTTTTAACTCCGGATGAATTTGCGGAACAGGATAGAAGCATAGATGCAAAGCTTTTTGGTATTGGTGTTCATATTGCGGATATTAAAGGGAATGCCGTAATTGTAAATGTTATAGAAGATACTCCTGCTTCAAAATCAGGACTTAAGGCAGGTGACAGGATTTTGAAAGTAAACGGCAAGTCTACAAAAGGATTGCCTCTTAAAGATGTTGCGGATGCAGTACGGGGAAAAGCCGGAACAAAAGTTGTGTTGGTTCTTTTAAGAGATAAAAAACAGCTAACTAAAGCAATTTTAAGACAAGAAATTAAAATTAAATCAGTTAAGTATAAAATGCTTGACGATAAATATGCTTATATAAAAATATCAACATTCATAAGCACTGACACTGCTTATGAGGAAGCAGCCCTCCGTGGTTTCCCCGAAAAGGCAAAAGGAATAATAATAGATTTGCGGGGAAACCACGGAGGGCTGCTTCCTAATGCAATTATGATTTCTAATATGTTTATTAAAAAAGGCACAATAGTTAGTGTTGTGGATAGAAACGGGAGCAAGCAGGAATTTAAAGCAGAGTCCGAAAATGTAATAACTTCAAAACCGACAGTTATTCTTATAAATGGTGAGTCTGCGAGTGCAAGCGAAATTTTAAGCGGTGCTTTAAAAGATCACAAAAGAGCTTTGCTTGTTGGTGAAACAACTTTTGGAAAAGGGCTTGTGCAAAGAATTTTAAAACTTCCTGACGGTTCCGGGATTAATTTGACCATTGCAAAATATTTAACGCCTAATGGCAATGATATTGGGCATAAAGGAATTAAGCCGGACTATAAAATTGTTATGACAGAAAAACAATTTCTTTCAGGAAAAGATCCTCAACTGAGTAAAGCTAAACAGGTTCTTGCTGCCGAACTTAATAAAACTAAAATAGCTGCTTCACAAAACAAATATTAATTCTTTACAAAACTTCACGTTGTAAAAGAAAATCAATTTAAGATAATAAATTTAAAAATCCTGCAAATAAAGGCTGTTAAAGGTCATTACTTTGTGGGATTTTGGTATTTAATTGTTTAAATATTTTAAAATTTCAAATAAAAGTTACCTTTAGAGAACTTTTATAGTTAAATAATTATTAAGATTAAATGGTGTTACTATATTAGTATTCCCCAATTTATCAATAAAAGTGAGTTAATTAAGACAGAAGAGGTTTAGTATAAGTGACTGATAAATTCAATTCATTGGGCTTAAATGAATCCATTCATATTACAACAATTGAAGGTGCCAATCAGGCAAATATTAAAGTTGTCGGTGTTGGCGGCGGCGGCGGAAATGCTGTTAATCGTATGATTGCGGCAGGTCTTAGCAGTGTTGATTTTTGGGCTCTTAATACAGATGCTCAAGTGCTGCAAATGTCTTCTGCTGAAAGCAGAATTCAGCTTGGTTGTAAATTGACAAACGGTTTAGGAGCAGGCGGAGATCCTTCAAAAGGAGAAAAGGCTGCTGAAGAAAGCAAAGATGAAATAATGAAATCCCTTGACGGGGCTGATATGGTATTTATTACTGCAGGTATGGGTGGAGGCACCGGTACAGGCGCAGCTCCTGTAGTTGCTCAAATTGCTAAAGAGCTTGGTGCTTTAACAGTTGGTGTCGTTACAAAACCTTTCAGTTTTGAAGGACGCCGCAGAATGAATCAGGCAAATGCAGGTCTTGAAAAACTTAGAGAAAACGTAGATAGTCTAATTGTTGTTCCTAATGACAAATTAATCGAAGTTGTTGAAAGAAGAACTACAATAAGAGAAGCTTTCTATGTTGTAGACGAAATTCTTCTTCGCGGTGTTCAAGGTATTTGCGATATAATTACAACCCCCGGCTTAATTAACGTTGACTTTGCTGATGTTAAATCGGTTATGTCGATGTCAGGTTCTGCTCTTATGGGTATCGGTAGAGGAAGTGGAGAAGGCAGAGCTCTTGAAGCAGCCAGAATTGCCGTTAATTCACCTCTTCTCGAAACTTCCATACACGGCGCAAGCGGCGTAATCTTCAACGTAACAGGCGGTCCTGATATGACTATTCATGAAGTTTACGAAGCGGCTGAAGTTATTCATGAATCAGTTCTTGATGATGCTATCGTAATCTTTGGCGCAGTGGTTGATGACAGGATTCAGGGAGAAGTTCAAATTACAGTTATTGCAACAGGATTTGATCTTAAACCTCAAGGAGCTGAAAAATCAATTTCTGATTCCCTTTCTTTATTCTCAACAGCGACGGCAAGCGCTTCTCCATTAAAGAAAAAGAGTACTCAGGAAACAGCAAGCACTATGCTTGATCTCGATATTCCCGAATTTTTAAGAGATAAAAAACCTTTTAAAATCTAAGGGTTTAAGAAATTTAAAAAAGATAGTTGTTTTTAAACAGCTATCTTTTTTTTCAGATTAGTATTTCATTATTAGCAATAATAATTTTAACTTTTGCTGTATGGTTCTTGATTTATTTAATAATTATCTTTTTAAGAGATTTAAGGGAGGTAATATAATGTCAACAAATGAACTTATAATGGCAGTAGCTGTTATTTTATTTCTATCACCATTTGTATATGCAATTTTTGCAATATCAAAATTTTCAAAAGATTTGAAATTAAATAAAAAACATCCTTAAAGTTATAAAAATTTTCTGAAAATTAATAATTGTTTAAAAAAAGCTGTTGTTAAACAGCTTTTTTAGTTAAATTTCATATAATCCCCAGCCTCTTAGCGGATATAAATGAGACTAATATTCGATGCCCTGTCTTGCCATAACACCTTGATCGAAATAATGCTTGATAGGTTTCATTTCCGTAACGAGATGCGCCATAGCAACAAGCTCAGGATGTGCACGTCGACCCGTCATTACTATTTCCATATTTTTAGGTCGGTTTAAAAGAGTTTCTTTAATTTCGGCAATTTTTATCATACCAAGATCAGCGCAGATGTTAATTTCGTCCATAATAACCAGTTGATATTCGCCGCTCATTATAGCTTCTTTTGCGAAATTCCAACCGCTTCTGGCTTCTTTATAGTCTTCAATATTAATATTGTGGGAATAAACAACTCTGTCGAGTCCAAACTGTTTAAATTCAAGATTAGGCATCAATTTTGATGAAGCAATTTCTCCGTAATAATTTTCCTGATCACCTTTTGCGAATTGAATAATTAAAACTTTCCAGCCATGTCCGATAGCTCTTAATGCCAACCCAAGAGAGGCTGTTGTTTTGCCTTTACCGTCTCCGGTATAAATTTGAATATAACCATGCTCCAGCAATTTAGGTTC
>Ga0209417_1002881_pt1 | contig 24737 bp, 23 predicted proteins | sample RifGroF2_FD_184002 | JGI IMG/M metagenome (GOLD analysis project Ga0209417, IMG submission 184002) | Groundwater microbial communities from Rifle, Colorado, USA - Groundwater F2 (SPAdes) (version 2) | ecosystem: Environmental > Aquatic > Deep subsurface > Groundwater | place: Rifle, Colorado... | reverse complement strand
TCATATCGGTACCGATTGCATTATCTGTTGAATTCGGATTTAGACTGGTAAACCATGTCTTACCTGTAACCGTCTTCTTTGTTAAACTATACTCTTGATACGGTGTTGTTTTTGAAGCGTAGCTCGCATCATATTCTTTTTCATACTTGACAGGAAGTTTACCGTTAACGGTTAGGTCGTTTACCAAAAAGGTTATATTGCTCTCAATTAATCCCTGCTTATAATCCGTACCTTTATACTGTGCCGCATAATTAATATCGTTGCGTGTGACTATGTATCCCTGTTCTTTAAGATTTGCTTTAACCTGAGCTGCGTCTGTGTAACAATAGAATGACCCCTGTACTTTTCCGCCTTCAATCTTGAACTTCAATGCACCGTTTGCACATTTTCCGTTCTCAACTTGTAAGTTTGCAGTGTTGCCGATATTTGTTTCGTTATAAGCATCTGCTGTAGTTCCGCCTAATATATAAATATATTCACCAGCAGGAATTGTAACGGTAACAGGTTCAAAAACTCTAGGTTTATAATTAACATAGTCGCAGCCAACATATATAGGATTAATCGCTCCGCTGCTTAAAAAATAGTCATCCGGCAAGGTGAATTTGTAATTAAAGTAATCGCTCCAACTCTTCTGCCCCAGCCATTCGCCTTTAACCTGAAGTCCGATATTGTAAACTGTAACAACAGCATCCGTGTCACTTGTGTTTAAAAGTTGATATCCGAGATAAAAAGGTGTACCTGAATGATTGGAATGCTCAAAAGTAAATGTATAATCACCTGACATTTCGTAATTACGAATCAAAGCCTGACCAACATCCTCGGCAGATAACTTTTCTGGGTTATTGCAATAAATAAAAGCTCCGCCATCACGTTTTGAATATTCGATATTTGCTACATTATGTAAAGCTCTTTTCGGGTCAAACGTACCCGATATCTGTTCTGTACTGAAAACATTTTTAAAAGGTTGGTTATAAACATCCTCGCTGTAAACCTGTTCCTTAGGTGTAATAGAATAATCAAATTTGCCGTTTTCGTTTAATTTTACCTCCATGGTGTAACCATCCTTTTCATCGGTGTAATCAGTTTTTTGTACGCTTTCCGTGTCAGAAGTATTATCACTGTTTTCAGTGCTTATTAAACTTTCAATGTCATTTTTATCACAACCATAAAAAAATGAAAAAGCAAATACGTATACTAGCAAGCTAACTAAAATGCACTTTAATTGTCTTTTAATTTTCATATAAAATCCTTTCCTAACATATTTAATCTTGATAAGATAGATAAAACCAACTTATTCCCGACTTTATTGCATATGCGGTAACCTTTGGATTCTCTTTTCCGTCAATAAATATTTTTACGGTTATTTGCCTTACATCAGAAAAGTTAGCATCTTTGCCTGTGATGTATTTATAATTATCAACAATAGTTGCGTACTCTTCACTATCTTTGTCAATCTCAATTTTACTTATAATAGAGAATGATATTTTACTATTTGCATAAATATTAATAGCTTCTGCATATTGCTTTTTTAATTTATCTTTCAAGTCATTGTTTGAAAAATCTTTTGATCTATAAAAATTGACTTTCACGTAGTCAGAGGAATATTTTACTATATTATTCGCATCATAAATCATTGACGCTTTTAAATATCCCGTAACCGCTTTTTCGGCAGTTAATGCGCCCGGAAAGAATGATACAAGAGAAAATATAACAATCAAAGCAAAACCCAACCCAATAAGCACAGGTATAAGATTTTTTAGATTCTTTTTCAAGAAAATCACCTCTTTGATTAATGAATTTTAACTGTTATATAGTACCGATTAAAAATAAAAATTAACCTTTATTACTTTTGTTATACTCCCAACTTGTTTATTATATAAAAACACACTATAAAAGTCAAATACAAATTATAATAATAAAAATTCCCCTCTCAAAATACCTAATAGGGTTTTGAAGGGGGAATTTTTAATACTTCTTATTTATTTTACTAAAAAACTAACTGTTTATCTGTTTCTCTTCTTTGCGGCAATAATAATTGTTAAGCCAGATGTTACGGTCATAATAATTAATGCAAGTGCAATAATACCACTGTCTCCTGTTTCCACAATTGATGTGTCAACTGGTGATTCATCTGTTTCGGCTGCGGGATATAATACTGTCATTCCTGCATTACCGTAGATTGTATTCATATCATAATCAAGTGCTTCTGTCTGTTTGTGCGGTACCTGGAATGCAATAGTATCGGTTGCGGTGTCTTTTACTTTGAAGGGTACTACTATTACAAATGATCCGTCTTCCTTTGCATGAGCAGCAGGATCTGTTGTTGAAAAAGATATATCATATCTGTTTTGTTCTTCTTCAAGTTTTGACATACCTTCCCATTGATTTCTGTTAGGTGCTGTAACTAAAAAACTTTCCATTGCAGCATTCAGAGAATTATCATTCAAAATAACGGGATCTACTTTGTCGGCATCATAATAAAGATAAAGGTGAATAAGTCCGATTCCTGTTGTGGGAACTATATTTTTCATTGTTATAGTCACATTAACAGTCTCACCAACATTGTAGAATTCGGGAGCTGTGACATCAAGCTTGTAGCCTGGGTTTTCTACAAGATCACCCATAATATCGTTGAATTCAGGGACTTCCGAAACTTCTGATGCTTCACCACGCGGATCGGTTAAGCTTACTACAGCTGTTCCGTTTGTCGATGTTTTTGCTGTGAGATCGATATTATTAAGTGTAAAGTACATACCGGCTTTTACTTGCATTGCAGCCAGCTTTTGGTGAACATTGGGATATTCCGATTCTTGTGCTACATTACTTGTTGATGAATGAATTGCAATAACAATGTCGTTTGGACTAAAAGAAATTGAAGGAATGGTACCTGTGGGTATTACTGCGTCCGCTTTTGCTATATAAAGATTGTTATCAGCCTTTTCACAGTGAATCAGAATAGACCAGCCAACGCCTGACTCGCTTAGTGCTGTTTCTGAGGTCAGAATAAGTCCATTCTCTGCAGTGATTGTTGTGTCAACAGCGAGAATATTGAAAGCAAATCCGTCTATACTCTCCTCTTGAGCAGTTACAAAGAAAATGCTTGTTGTGCTTATTAACAATAAAATTAACATAAAGATTATAATCTTTTTCATATTTTGTTTGTTCCTTTTTCTACTTTATTGTATTTTTTCAAATATGGTTTTCCATGAATTCCTCATTATTTTATGGTATTTCATACATAATATACATTGCATGTATTTTTTTTACAAATACATGCAAAAATCCGAAGCAGTTTGAACTACTTCGGATTTTGTATCATTTTTTATGATTTCATTTTTTACAACTATTAACATAGGACATTTTATTGTTTATTTTCCTTAACAGCAGCCTGTGCTACGGCAAAGCATGCAATCGGAACTCTGAACGGTGAGCAGGACACATAGTTTAAACCGATTTTATGACAAAACTCAACAGTCGAAGGGTCGCCGCCATGTTCGAGAAAAGTAAAAATGCATGAAATTGAAAAAAATAGTTGACAATTACTATGTTATAACATATAATTATATTAAGTATTATATATGTTATATACTAAATACAATTTTATAGGAGAATACAATGAAACTTATTTTACGAAAGAACGACAGTGCTACTAGCTTATTATTGTTTATTTTCAATAATTATTACACTAAAAACTTAAAAGACAGCCTGAAATTATCAAGTCTTCTAAGCATTTTAAAAATTTTTGATAAGAACGAAACAGCAATACGTATGTCACTGTCAAGAGCTGTTAAATCTGGTTTTTTATTGAACTGCAAGAAAGATAATGAGGTAATTTATAAACTTACAATCCAAGGTAATCAAGCTATACAAGCATGGAATGAAGGAGTACAAAGTTATTGGAAAAGGTATATAAAACGTTATCAACCATGGGATGGCAAGTGGTATTATATATACATTGAATTTTCAAGTGATAAAAAACAAAAGATTGAGATTATTGATAAGTTACAGCTGTTAGGTTTTTCACTTATTAATACAAACAACTGGATATGTCCTTATTATTTAAAAAATGAAATTAATGAGACAATAGGTAAATATAATTTAAAGTGTATTATTGAAATATTAGGTGAAATGAACATAAGAAAAGATATGACTGAGTTTCTTGACGAAGTTTATAAATTTGATATTCTAAGGAAAAAATATAAGGATTTTATTAATATCTATGAACCTAAATTACTTCAAACAAAAGAAATTTATAAGCTAGATAAATTCGTTGACAGCGGACAAGCACTACCTCTGCTGCATGAACTCGGATGGGAATTTTTTACTATTGCTTCTGATGATCCCGTATTGCCGAATCAATTATTCCCTGTGTGGGAAGCAGATAAAGCATCAAGTATTATGAAAGAATTTAGAAATTTGTTATTGGAAGCATCATTAAAATACTTAAATAAATTTGACTAAAATATTTATAAATAGAGGAGTATTGTCATGAAACAATTAAAATTATTCAAATTTAAACCCACAAAAGAATTATGGGTAGTTCTTCTATCATGGATTCTTGTAGTTTCAACCTTTTATTTGTCATTCCAAGTTATTACACTAAAAAGGGTAGCAGCTCAATTTATTACTTTTGGTATTATTGGAATAACCATATTTGGTATTCTTGTACCTGTTGCCTGGAATAGCATAATAATGAAAAGGCCACTTTCCAGTATTGGGCTAAAGAAAGATAAGCTGGTAATAAGCTTAGGATTATGTATTGTTTTTTCTATTATCCAATATTATATAACTCTTAGGAAGCTAACATTACCAGGTTTTAATGAGTTGGTGCCGCTTATAACTATGGCTCTTGCAGTAGGCTTGTATGAAAATATTTTTTATCGCGGATGGGTGCAACTTAGAATAGAAGAATGCTTTGGTATTATTCCAGGTATTGTATTAAGCGCGGTTATTTATTGTTTTTATCATATAGGTTATGGCATGAATCCTAACGAAATGCTTATCTTATTTATTATTGGTCTCATTTATTCGTCAATTTTCAGGCTGACCTCCAGTGTTTTTATTTTATATCCATTACTAACCCCAACAGGAGCATTATTTACACAAATAAAGGATGGTCTGCAAATTCCATTTGAAGCAACTTATGGTTTTATAAACGTAATTGCTATGTCTTTAATCGGAATTCTGTTAATTAGTAGATATTCAAGAAAGAAAAATAAACATTTATATAAAGCTCTGCATGAGAGCTTTATTTAAGTAGTATGAAAAAATCACTTTAAATTTGTTAATGTCTTAATAATTTTATTACAACATAAAAAATACGCTCATTATTGGTTTTACCAACAATGAGCGTATAAATTATTTAGGTTATTTATTTTCCTTAACAGCAGCCTGTGCTGCGGCAAGGCGTGCAATCGGAACTCTGAACGGTGAGCAGGACACATAGTTTAAACCGATTTTATGGCAAAACTCAACAGTCGAAGGGTCGCCGCCGTGTTCACCGCAAATACCAAGCTTGATATCGGGACGAGCACTTCTTCCGAGGTCGGAAGCCATTTTTACGAGCTTGCCTACACCTGTCTGGTCAAGACGGGCAAACGGGTCGCTCTCGAATATATCTTTTTTATAATAATGCTCAAGGAATTTTCCTGCATCATCTCTTGAAAAACCGAAGGTCATCTGTGTGAGGTCGTTAGTTCCGAATGAAAAGAACTCCGCTTCGGTTGCAATTTCGTCTGCGGTAAGAGCAGCACGTGGAATCTCTATCATTGTTCCAACCTTGTAATCAAGGCTCACACCTGCGTTTTTAATAATCTCATCTGCTGTTTTTACAACAACATTCTTTACATATTTTAATTCTTTGATATCGCCTACAAGCGGAATCATTATCTCGGGAACAACACCATAGCCTTCTTTATTTACTGCGATTGCAGCTTCAATAACCGCTCTTGTCTGCATCTCTGCGATTTCGGGATAACTTACTGCAAGACGGCAGCCTCTGTGTCCCATCATCGGGTTAAGCTCATGAAGCGAGATAACGGTAGCTTTAAGTTCCTCGAAAGTAATGTCCATTTCTTTGGCAAGTTCTTTTATATCCTGATCTTCGCTGGGAAGAAATTCATGAAGCGGCGGATCAAGGAAGCGGATAGTAACCGGAAAGCCCTTCATAGCTTTGAAAATACCCTCAAAGTCGCTTCTCTGCATGGGGAGTAACTTTTCGAGTGCAAAACGACGCTGTTCGGGGGTCTTGGAGACTATCATCTCACGCATTGCTGCAATTCTATCTGTATCAAAGAACATATGCTCAGTACGGCAAAGTCCAACGCCCTCTGCACCAAACTTCACAGCCTGTGCTGCATCTAATGGTGTATCTGCATTAGCACGTACCTTTAGAACACGTTTTTGATCTGCCCAGCTCATAAAGGTCTCGAAGGAACCGGAGATTTCTACTTCTGTTGTTGGTATTTGTCCTAAATAAACATTACCTGTTGAGCCGTCAATTGATATGAAATCACCCTCGTTAATCGTTTTGCCACCGATTACACAGTATTTTTTAGCTTCGTGCATTTCGATGTCACCGCAGCCGACAACACAGCATCTACCCATTCCACGTGCAACAACCGCTGCATGAGAGGTTTTTCCTCCTCTGACGGTAAGAATTCCCTCGGAAGCGTACATTCCCTCAATATCCTCTGGTGAGGTTTCAAGACGGACTAGAATAACCTTTTCTTTCTTTTCGACAGCGTATTCTTTTGCACTTTCTGCGGTAAAATATACCTTTCCGCAAGCAGCACCGGGAGAAGCTGCCAAACCTGTACCGACAACAGTTGTCTTTTTTAACTCGCTTACAACAAACTGCGGATGTAAAAGTGCATCAAGCTGCTTTGGTTCAACCTTAAGAAGAGCCTGATCTATTGTTAGTCTTCCCTCGTTTACAAGATCAACCGCAATTTTTAAAGCAGCAGCGGCAGTTCGCTTGCCGTTTCTGGTTTGCAGCATATATAACTTAGTATTTTCGATGGTAAATTCCATATCCTGCATATCTCTGTAATGCTCTTCCAGCTTGTTTGCAATATCTACAAATTGCTGATAAACCTCAGGCATAACTTCTTCGAGTGAGGAAATAGGCTGCGGAGTACGAATACCTGCAACAACATCCTCGCCCTGTGCATTCATAAGGAATTCGCCGTACAATTTCTTTTCACCTGTGGAAGGGTCTCTTGTAAACGCAACGCCGGTTCCGCTAGTTTTGCCCATATTACCAAAGACCATTGCCTGTACATTTACCGCCGTACCCCATGAAGATGGTATATCATTCATTCTTCTATAAACGTTAGCACGCTCGTTGTTCCAGGAACGGAAAACAGCCTTTATAGATTCGATAAGCTGAGTTTTTGCGTCTGTCGGAAAATCCGTGCCTTTTTTCACTCTATAATGAGTTTTAAACTCTTTTACCAGACGCTTCATATCATTAGCATCAAGGTCTAAATCCAGCTTAAAACCTTTTTCTTCTTTAACTAAATCTATAATAGCTTCAAAACTTTTCTTTTCGATACCCATTACAACATCGGAAAACATTTGAATAAATCTGCGGTAGGAATCGTACGCAAAACGTTCGTTTCCGGTTAGCTTTGCCAAGCCGACAACAACCTCGTCATTAAGTCCGAGATTAAGGATTGTATCCATCATTCCCGGCATCGATGCTCTCGCACCGGAACGAACCGAAACAAGCAGAGGATTATTAATATCTCCAAATTTTTTATTATTGATTTCCTCCATTTTTGTAATGTAAGAATAAATTTCGCTTTCAAGGTCTGCTGATATAACTTCCCCATCTTCATAATACTTTGTACAAGCTTCTGTGGAAATAGTGAAGCCCTGTGGAACAGGCATTCCAAGCAGTGTCATTTCAGCCAGGTTTGCACCTTTACCGCCTAGAATATTACGCATAGAAACATTGCCTTCTGAAAAGAGATATACTAACTTTTTGCTCATAATTTTTTATATCCTCCATTATTTAAATATAGAACATTTTTAACTTTAACATATGTCGGTAATCACACTTAGAATAGTATACCACATTTTACCATTTTGTCTATACTTATTTATACTTTTACCTTAAATTTTGTAAGTTTAACCAAATATTTTACGAATAATATTTTTATTGACAATTAAACATATTACAGGTAAAATGTATAAGATAATTTTATAGGAGTAAAAGCAGTGAGTTTTTTTGGTTTTTCAAAAAAAACACCAATTGAATATCTAATAGCCGGCTTGGGAAATCCTGGTGAAAAGTACACCAGAACAAGGCATAATGCAGGCTTTATGGCGCTTGATTATATCTCCGGCAGATCGGAAATTCAGGTAAAACAATTAAAGCATATGGCTCTGGTTGGAAAAGGAACTCTGGGCGGAAAAAGCGTTATGCTTATGAAACCGCAGACCTATATGAACAAATCGGGTGAAGCCATTGCTGACGCGGCTAATTTTTATAAAATTCCACCTGAGAATGTAATAGTAATTTTTGACGATATTTCACTAGAACCCGGTCAATTGAGAATTAAACGCAAGGGCAGCGATGGCGGTCACAATGGTATAAAAAGCATTATCGAGCATATCGGAGAGGGATTTCCGAGGATAAAAATCGGAATAGGTGCAAAACCGCATCCCGATTATGAACTTGCCGATTATGTACTGTCAAAGCTTACTTCAAGCGAATATTCAAAGATATCCGCAGATTTCGACAAGATTTATTCCGCGTTGGAGCATATAATTAACGGTGAAATAGATAAGGCAATGAATATCTGTAATTAAAGAGCGGTTATTTAATGGAAGCAATTTTATCCCAATTTAATTCGGACAGCGAATATGTTGCCCTCAAGGAGGGCTTTAAGGAAGGACATATACCCTGTATTGTAAACGGTATATGCGATTCCGCACGCCCTTTTTTAATCGCAGCAACGTTGAAAGATACAAATTCAAAGGGACTTGTAGTAGTCTCGGATGAAAAAGAAGCATATCGCCTGAAAAGCGACCTTGAGATGTTCTTTGAAAAGGTTTTTGTATATCCATCCAGGGATTTTGTTTTTGATAATATTAAGAGCTATTCCAAGGAATGGGAGCATGAGAGACTTGCGGTGCTACAAAGCATTGATGATGGAAATTATAATGTAATTATTACCTTGCCCGATGCAATGTCACAATATACAATGCCAAAGAAAATTCTTCGTAACAGCACAATCACTCTTACCCGTGGTAAGAGTGCTGATGTTGCTTCTGTCTGTGAGCATCTATATGATATGGGTTATACACGGACAGAGGTTGTTGAGGGTGCAGGGCAATTTGCGCTGAGAGGCGGTATACTCGACGTTTTTTCTCCGCAGTATAAGGAACCGCTCCGTGTTGATTTCTTCGGTGACGAGGTTGATTTAATAGGCTTTTTTGATATAATTACCCAACGTCGAAACGAGAATGTACATAATGTAATTATTATTCCCTCAAATGAAATTTTAATCAGCCCTGAATCGCGTGAACATATAAAAAAAGAACTGGGCAGACTTATTCATGTATTTAAAGGTACAGAAAAACAGCGTGATTCTTTGAAAAGAGAGCTGGAAGCAGCCGAGTCTGGTGAATATCTCGCCTTTGCGGACAAGTTCCTTTCGCTTATATATTCTGAAAAAGAATGTTTACTCGATTATATGAGTGATTACACCACATTCGTTATTGAAAGCGGAAGAGTAAGAGAGCGGAAAAAAGGCTTTGATTTTACTCTCGGTCAGAATATAGAAAATCTTGTTGCGGCAGGTAATTGTTCTTATAAAACCTGTGATGTTGCGTTTATCAGTGAATATATCTTTGAAAAGTTAGGACACAGAGTAGTTGCACTTGACTTGTTTATGTCCTCAGGAAAGTTGTTTCCATACAAAGCACAATATAATATAGCTTCAAAGAGTATTGTTTCATTTAATAAGAATCTTGAGCTATTATACGACGATCTGGAAAATTATATTGCCGCTCACCAAAAAATATTAATTTTAACAGGCAGTGAACGATCGTCACACAATCTTATTGAAAACCTAGAAGAAAAAGATATAGCATCCTTCCTTTTCTCAGGAGCACTATATGATGGAACTGTGGCTGTAGGTGTTCTTCCAACTGCTACTCCATTTACAGGTTTTGAGCTTGTAAAAGCCGGGTTTGTGCTGCTTACCGATGCTGAATCGGTCAGGGTGAGCGGTGGTATTACCAAAATGGGTACGGGAAAAGGATTGAAATTAAAAAAAGGCGAGAAAATCGCCTCTTATGCCGATCTTGCGGTCGGTGACCTTGTTGTGCATATAAATCACGGTATAGGCAGGTTCGAGGGAATACAAAACCTTGTTAGTGAGGGTGTATCTAAGGATTATATAAAAATCGTATATGCCGATAACGGTGTTCTTTATGTTCCGTGTAATCAACTTGATTTGGTAAGTAAATTTATCGGCGGTAAAGATACTGTCAAGTTATCAAAAATGGGCTCGGCGGAATGGAAAAGAGCAAAAGCAAAGGCTAAGTCAGCCGCAAACGATATAGCAAAGGAATTAATTCGCCTGTATGCAGAGCGTCAAAAAAAGGAAGGCTACGCTTTCCCTGCTGACGACGAAATGCAGGACGAGTTCGAAGCTTTGTTTGAATATACCGAGACCGACGGACAGATTACTGCGTCGCAGGAGATTAAGCTTGATATGCAGCATTTTGTGCCTATGGACAGGCTGCTTTGCGGTGATGTAGGTTTTGGTAAGACAGAGGTTGCGCTCCGCGCTGCGTTTAAATGCGTTTTCGGCGGAAAGCAGGCTGCAGTTCTTGTTCCGACAACAATTCTTGCGTGGCAGCACTACCAGACCTTTCAGGCTCGTTTTAGAGGTTATCCCGTAAAAATAGCAATGCTCTCACGTTTTGTAAGCAAAAGCGAACAGGCACAGATAATAAAGGATTTAACACGAGGAAATGTTGATATTGTTATCGGCACTCACAGAGTACTGCAAAGAGATATTGAGTTTGCCGACCTGGGACTTCTTATAGTTGATGAAGAACAGCGTTTCGGTGTTACGCATAAGGAGCGGTTAAAACAACTTGCAAGTAATGTGCATGTACTCACATTAACCGCAACTCCAATTCCAAGAACCTTAAATATGGCTTTGTCGGGTATAAGGGATATGTCAGTTCTGGAGGAAGCTCCTTCAGACAGAGTGCCTGTACAGACCTATGTTCTTGAGCATGATGACGAAATTGTACACGAAGCAATTAGAAAAGAATTACGAAGGGGCGGACAGGTATTTTACCTTCATAATTTTGTTGATTCTATTTATGCAAAAGCTGCAAAATTAGGCGAAGTTTTTACAGAAGCTAATATTGCTATAGCACATGGAAAAATAGAAAAAGAACAACTCTCGGATGTTTGGGCAGCAATGATTGAAGGTAAAGTCGATATTCTTGTATGTACAACAATTATCGAAACAGGAGTAAACGTTCCTAATGCAAACACATTAATTATAGAAGAAGCAAACAGAATGGGACTTTCTCAGCTGCACCAGATAAGGGGCAGGATAGGACGTTCTACCCGAAAAGCATACGCTTATCTGACCTACCGAAGCGGATCATTGATAAGTGAATTAGCCTCCAAGCGTTTAGAAGCAATAAGAGAATTTACAGAGTTCGGCTCAGGCTTTAAAATTGCAATGCGTGACCTTGAGCTCAGAGGTGCGGGTAACATTCTGGGTGCAGAGCAGAGCGGACACATGGAAGCGGTCGGCTATGATCTTTATATAAAGATTCTCGAAGAAGCAGTAAATGAACAAAAAGGTGTTCCTCCCAAGCAAAAGCTTGACTGTACGGTTGATATTGCGGTGGATGCTTATATTACGGAAAAATATATATCTTCCGCAAAGCTGCGTATTGACGTTTATAGAAAAATTGCAAATATTGAAAATGACGAAGACAGAGACGACCTGCTGGACGAGCTAACCGACAGGTTCGGTGATTTACCGAAACCAACACAGAACCTTATCGATATTTCACTTATAAGAAATGCCGCGAGTATCTTGGGCTTTTCATCTGTAGAACAGAAAGGAAATATTGTTTCACTCTATAACCGCACATTGGATATCAAGATTTCATCAGCTATAGCAAGCGAACCCGAGTTTAAAGGCACAATAATGATTTCAGCAGGAGCAAAGCCACATTTGGCTATAAGACTTCGCAGTGGTGACAATAACCTTGAGATTATAAAGAGAGTATTAAATTTTTACACAAAATTATCACAAAAATAGTATAGACAAAATAGTAAAAATGCGTTATAATTACTAAATGTTATTGAAATTGCTGTCATATTAGATAATAAAAGGATAACTGTTTGTCCGGTGACTGACGAAATTCCTTAAAAAATAAAACTACCTCGCCGGAGAATTGGATCGGATTATGAAAAAACTAAGTAGGGCGATCTGCCTGTTGCTGGCAGTTATTATGATTTTTTCGTTTACTTCTTGTGCAAATGCCAGAAACACAACTCTGCTTACTTATGAGGACATGACCTACAGTGCGGAGGAATTTTCTTTTTTACTTTCTGCAACAAAAGGTTATTACGCTTATGCATATTCAAATTATTACAGTGTTGATATAACCACGAACGAAGAGATCTGGACAACAAAAGGTAGTGACAATCTTACCTTTGCCGAGGCATTAAAAAATGATACTCTCAATACAGCAAAAATATTTCTTTTAACAAATTACTATTGCAAGGAACTAAACTTAGAAGTAGTTGACCAAACTGTTATACAAAAAGTGGATAAATTAATCGAAGAGATTACAACCGCTTTTAACGGAAAAGATCTGCTTGCAATCGAGCTTGCACAATATGGTATTACAATCGATCAATTACGTGAATATTATCTTAATCAGGAACGCACCGGTCTATTAATGGATTATTGGTATGGCGAGGGCGGTCCGATGGCTATTACTGAGAGCAAGGTACAGGAAAAATTCCTTGCTGATTATAAAAAGTTTGATGTAATGATTTATAATTACACTACTACCGATGAAGACGGAAATAAAATTCCTTATTATTTCAATGATATTACTGATTCAGAAGCACGCACTTATTTTGACGAGAATTACCTCAAGGTTCAGCAGATAGCTTTTACTAAAAAAGACACAAACGGTAACGATTTATCAGATGAGGAAAAAGCAAAAGCAAAAGATGATGCCGAAGCAGCTTTTGATGAAATTACAGCAGGAACCATTACTTTTGAAAACAAAGCCGTTGAACTGGAAGACAACTACGACGAGAATATAATAACAGAAGGCGATATGACAGAAGCTTTTATGACTTCTGTAACTGGAATGGCTCTGGACCAGATAGAACTTATTGAAACAGAATACGCTTTTTATATAGTGAAAAAAATTACTACAATTGATGAAGATTTTAATGATATCATCGATGATATAAAGGAAGAAATGAGCAATTCGCGAGTTAAAACAATTGCGGAAGAAAAGCTTGCAATGGTAAAAAGCGGCGATGAAAAGTTTGAAAAAGACGGAGACGATGCTATATACGAGTTTTCAGCTGATAATCTTTACAAAGCCAGCGACATAAACTCAGAAGAACTTGAGAAGATTATTAACGACACAGCTGTCGGTGAATATTCGACATATGATGACGGAACAGGTTATTATATAATCAAAAAGACTGAACTGACCGTTGAAGATATTGACAGTGTGTATGAAACTATCGAAACAGAATTAATAAATAATTCATATTATGAATATATAAGGACATTTTTTGAATCTGTAACCATAAATCAAGAAGAACTTGATAAATTTGACGCTGCAACAGCGGAATTTTTTGAATATTATTCGTATTAAGAATTAAAAAAGACGGCATCTCAGCCGTCTTTTAAAATAAGTATATAAATATTACGATGAAAGGGAATTAATATGAAAAATGTTGTTTTAATTTTTATTGTTTCAATCATTTGCTTTTTTTCAAGTTCATGTGTAAGTGCCAGACAGACGTTTAACATCGAATCCGACAACCTGTCACTTATAACCGAAGAGGCATCAAAAAATTCTGAGGAGCAAACCGTTTCCGAGCAGAATTCGGAAGAATCGACCGTTTCCGAGCAGAATTCTGAGGATGTTTTGGAAATTGGCGATTTTATTTACGGAATGGTAATCAAAGTTGAAAGCGGAGCGATTATTATAAATGCTTATTCGGAAAATGGTGATATTAAGCTAAAAGTAAATTGTTCAAACGCAAGCGAATTTTGTGTAAATGATTATGTGGATGTAACTTTTGACGGTGAAGTTAAGTTGATAGAAGCAGGATATTACGAAATAACAGCCGACAGTGTTCAAATTGAAGAAGGCGCCGCCGAAAAACCCGTAATATACCTTTATCCGACCGAAGAAACAGATGTAAGTGTGAAGCTTGACTTCAACGGTGAGTTAGTCTGTACATATCCTAGGTATTACAATGGCTGGAATGTAACCGCTTTTCCAGACGGAACACTCATAAATCATGCTGACAACAAGGAATATTCCTATTTATTCTGGGAGGGAACCTCTGATACCGAATACGAAATGAGCAAGGGTTCTGTAGTAAAAGGCGAAGATACAGCTAGTTTTCTGCAAGAAAAACTTGCGTTATTGGGACTTACTCCAAAAGAATATAATGAGTTTATAGTCTATTGGCTACCTAAAATGCAGAATAACAAATATAATCTAATCACTTTCCAAGGCGAAGCGTATACAGATAATGCTATTCTCGAGATTTCACCGCAGCCAGACAGTTTGTTGAGAATTTTTATGGTTTATAAATCGTTAGATGAATTTATAGAAATTGAAGAACAGACTTTGAATTCATTCGACCGACAAGGTTTTACTGTTGTTGAATGGGGCGGTACTTGTGTTGAGTAATATTCAAGCATTTTAATAAAAATATAGGGTTGTTACTAAAAATCGTAACAACCCGTTTTTTTGTTATTTATTGTATACAAACACACCAAAACCACTGCCGCCTTTATTTCCTTTGCTCAACCAATCATAATAAGCACGTCTTAAAGAAGTGTCACAGGGAAGTTTTTCCATGTCTTTAAAATCCATTGTTTCATAAATACGCCACATGAAGCTGCCTTCCTCGTCAATACTTGATTCGATGATATCATAATCACTCATAAATGCCAGGATATTAGACGAAGCAGGCAAAAACTCCCTGTGAGCAGGATATAACAACCATGAACAGCATATAAAAACAACAGGGCGATCTTTAAAAACATCCTTGTAAAATTCCGCAGCCTTTTTATATGATGCAAGGCAATCTTCATGTTTCATCGGTCCACAGGAGGGTATGTGAACATTGAGAACGATATTATTCGGTTTTATTGTCAAGCCGTTTTTGGAATATGTTCTGCCGAATTCATATGTCTCAAACTGAAGTCTGCCGATTGCGAAACGGGTTAAATCAAAAAAGCGGCCAAACCACCAGGCTACAAAAGAACCCCATATATCATATACCTTTTTACATTCGAATAACTTCCATTTTAAATCGGACATCGAATCATAAAAAATGTCATAAGCAATGTTCTTTTCCTTATACAATTCTCTTGTATGATGCGATAAGCAAATATAAAACAAAAGATGCACTGTATATTTATGTACACCCGTAATCTCAGCAACTTTATCCATATCTTCAAGAGCCACACCATGATTTGTTAACTGATCGTTGTTGTAAAGTTCCACTTGATTTTGAAAAATATCGAAAGCTTCGATATTATTGCTTATCTGGTCGTATGCGTCTGAAAAAGCAAGAGTAGCTTCATCTGGATACTCGAATTCATTGCAGAACGATGTTATGTATATTCTCATTAAAAATTCCACTCCTGAACTTCATTATTAAGATATATTATATTTCAAGTAAACAAAAAAAGCAACTATATATCGAATTTAGATTCAATAATATTTAAAGATTCCCTTTCTTTAAATTTAGTGATATATTTTCATTAATAGAATTATACTCATATATAAATAATCTATTCTTAATAATATCATATTTGTTTTCAATATTCAATACATTTAAATATTTAATAATCTGAATATCAGCGTTAAAATATTTACACCAGATAGGGCAAAAATTTTTTGTATTTTATACAAAAGTATGTTACACCAAAATTTATCAAGATAAAAAGTACTGCACCAAATGAATTATTCATCGGGTGCAGTTAAGGTTTCTTCAATTTATATAAATTTCTACTGAGGAAAAACAACAGTCAAGAGCATTTTAAAAGGATCGATTGATTTTACTGCATGAGGAACGCCTGCCGGCATAACAACAACCTCGTCCTTTTTGGGGTTAAATACTTCACCGCCGACAGTTATTTCCGCACTGCCCTCAAGTATTAAAACAATTGCGTCCCCTGTTGACTCGTGCGAACTGATTTCCTCATTTTTGTCAAACGCAAAGAGTGTTAAGCCTACTGATTTATTTTGCACAAGAGTACGACTGACAATCTGTCCAATTTGATAGACTACAAGTTGGGAAAGATCAACTACCTTACTAAAATCAATGTTTTTTAACATAATATTACTCCCTTTCAAAATATTTACTTTTATTATATACTGGGTGTATCGGAGAATGACTTGTCATTCTCTGTGAATACAAATATCTAGGATATTTGTATATTTCCGTTTATTGTAATAGTATTTACAGACCATTGGATTAATTTTCCACAGTTTCGAAGAGAGGTTTTTACAGCTGATTCGATACCTCCGCAGCAAGGGACTTCCATACGAACTATGGTAACACTTTTAATATTATTTCGGGTTAAGATTTCGGTCAGTTTCTCCGAATAATCACCGCTGTCAAGCTTCGGACATCCTATAAGCACTATACGGTTACGAATAAACTGATTGTGAAAATCTGCATACGCATATGCTGCACAATCGGCTGCAATAAGCAGATTAGCGTCCTCAAAATAAGGTGCATTTACAGGCACAAGTTTGATTTGCACCGGCCATTGCCTAAGCATACTTTCTGTAACTTCTTTTTTATTCGTTACAGGAGCTGCTGCAACAGGTGCAACACGTTTTATTGAATGAGCATTAATACCCAGACAACCGCAGGCTGTTGGCGGTTTTGGAATTTGTGGTTGGCTTTTTTCCATATTTTTCTTTACTTCCTCCTCATTATAAGCAAGTGCTTCACGCTCTTCAAAGGTTATCGCACCTGTCGGGCAAATGGGAAGACAGTTTCCAAGACCGTCGCAATAATCATCACGAATCAATTTTGCCTTGCTGTCAATAATTGCAATAGCACCCTCATGGCAGGCGGTAGCGCAAAGCCCGCAGCCGTTACATTTATCTTCGTTTATTTTTATAATTTTTCTTTTCATATATTAATTCTCCTTTGTTGTAAAATTAATCTTGATTCTTTAAACGCATTGTACTATAATTAAAAATAATAGTATGTTGCTTTTACAACAAAAAGGGGTATAATATGAAAATAAATATAAAAAAGATAATAAATTGTCCGCTTTTTAACGAGATAAACGAAAAAGAATTGGAATCTCTTATATTATGCTTAAATCCTATTGTAAAACAATATCCTAAGGACAAAATAATTTTATCCTCAGGAGAGCATGTAAGCACGATTGGCGTTGTTTTATCGGGTAAGGTGCAAATCATAAAAGAGGATTTTCTCGGAAACAGAAGCATTCTCTCCGAGATTGGTGAAAACGGACTTTTCGCTGAGACTTTTCCATTTATAAAGGTCGAAAAGCTACCTGTAACAGTAATATCAGCAACCGATACCGAAATTATGTTTATAGGCCATAAAGCAATAATATGCGGATGTGAATCCGCTTGTGGTTTTCATTCCAAGTTGATAGAAAATATGATTTACATTATAGCAAAAAAGAACATGCTGTTAAATAAGAAGATTGAACACATATCCGAACGCACAACCAGAGAAAAACTTCTTTCTTATCTTTCATCTTTTGCGCAGGAGAAAGATAATGATGAATTCTCAATCCCATTCAATCGTCAAGAGCTAGCCGATTATTTATGTGTAGAACGTAGCGCAATGTCAAATGAACTTTCTAAGATGCAAAGGGATGGAATTATAGAATATAATAAGAATCATTTTAAAATATTAAAATAAAAATCGCCCGTTGACATAAATCAACGGGTAACAATCTGTATATTACTTTTCAGCGTTTGTATACATTTCGGAAGCGTTATCTGTTTGTTGTGCGAAATCACCTCTCGCTGATTTATAGGCGGTTTTTTCTATATTTATCTCGTCCGCTGTCCTAATATGCATTCTTCTTAAAAACTGCAGAGGAAGACACCAACCTTGTAATGCGTGTGTTAAAAGGTAAAATCCGACTACACCTGTTATCAAAAACCATTTACTTCGTCTTAATCCGAGAAACGAACACAAAAAGACAATTATAGCGGCGTTGGTTTCTATTATACGTTCAATGTCCCATTCATTGTTCAACTCGTTGATTTTATCATTAAGCATTTCCGTGCTGCCGTTTTTGTATGTGTTTATTCGATTTATTGTGTTGTTTTTTATTTCGTTGTTAATGCAAGGATTGGTTTGACTTTGCACTCTTTTCGCTGTTGGAGGTAAACAATTTTTATTCATGTTTATGACATACCTTTCCGTGGCGTTTATACCACAAGTGGGAATTGTGCCTATCCGATGTCGGATTAACAGCAAGCAGCCGGATTACTGCACCTCTTGCAGTAAAGGCACAAAACCATGTTTGAAAAATTTTATTTTTCAAACTAAGTTCCTTTGATTTAACTATAATCATTAATAATATTATCAAATTTTCCATATTTATACCTGATGTTCTAATCTAATATTATAGTAGCAAAAAAAAATTCTTTGTGTATTATATAATAGCCGACGATTATATAAACAAGTATTAATATAATATATATTGTATTTTTGTGTCGGTTAAAGTTACTTTTAATAAGGTCAAATATGTATTTTATTAGGGGGATAAGATTATGGGCTGTTGTTTTTGTAATATATTTAATTGCTGCAGAAGACGTTTCGATCATAGAGACAAGTGTTTCGACAGAAGACCGGTAAGAATGACTGTGCATCGTAATATTGACCTAGACCCATGTGTTTTAAGAGAATTTTGTCGTGATAATAGAGATTTTCGAGACGATAGAGATTGTAAACGCCATTAAATATATAAATTTTATAAATCAGAGGTCGAAAGATCTCTGATTTCATTTCAAGATTATAAATTAATTTAATTATATATAAATATTTACAAAAAAAACACTTGACAAAAGTTTACACTAATGTTATAATATGCTAACTTAATCTCGAAAGGAGAGGTATTAATGTCCGAAAGTATGATGGTGGTCACAAGTTAATTGAATATCAAAAAGTAACCTTTCGTGAATACTGTTTTCTGTACCTGCATCGCAGGTTATGGGCACGATTCGAAATGGCGTGTCTTTTTTTGTACCAATTTTCAAGGTAAAAAATGATTCGCTTATTCTCATCCGCAAAAAACAGCCACAACAAGGGCTGCTTTCTGCGGTATTTTTATGCTCAATTTAATAATGAAAGGATTGATGTTATATGATAGAAATCAACTGCAAAATAGAATATATAGAAATTACTAATAAATTAGGAGTTAACGTAAAATGACAGATATATATCATTATGGATATACCCCAACAGATATAAATATTAACAACAAACAGGTTGCGCGGATTAGTGCTGTTCACAAGGACAGGTACGAGATTGTTTGTGAGCAGGGAACAACCTTCGCAAGGCTTAAAAGTTCAATTTATTTCAACGTTAAAGAATATGTTACCTTCCCCACTACAGGAGATTTTGTGCTGATTAATTACAACGAAACAGGTGACAGTCAGATAATACAAACTTTACCACGAAAATCATCGTTTTCCCGTCTTGATCCCTCATCAAGCGGTCATCACGATCAAGTTGTTGCAGCAAACTTTGATTATGTGTTCATTCTATCGTCCTTAAACCATAATTTTAACCTCAGAAGAATTGAACGCTATATTACTCTTGCATGGAACAGCGGTGGTATTCCTGTTATTATTCTCACAAAAACGGATTTGGCCAGCGATTATTCCGAACAGGTTAAACAAGTAGAAAAAATTGCTGTCGGAGTCGGAGTTTTTGCGGTCAGCGCAAAAACAGGCTTTGGACTTTCAGAATTATCCGAGTATCTAAAACCTCGAAAGACAATTGTTTTTCTGGGCTCATCGGGTGTCGGTAAATCAAGCCTTGTCAACGCTCTTGCAGGTGAAGATATAATGAAGGTCAACGAAATCCGCGAAGATGATTCAGCGGGACGGCATACCACAACCCACCGTCAGCTTATAATGCTCAAAAGCGGTGTTATGATTATCGATACCCCTGGAATGCGTGAGCTTGGAATGTGGGATGTTTCAAGCGGACTTGGTGAAGCTTTTAACGATGTTGAGGATTTCTTCGGAAAATGCAAATTTACAAACTGCACCCACGGAAACGAACCTGATTGTGCGATAAAGGATGCAATAGCAAACCATGTGCTTCCTGCCGAACGCTGGGAAAGTTATCTCAAGCTCAAGCATGAAGCAAAGTATACCGACGATAAAGAAGGCTTTATGCGTGACAAACAGGCATGGCATAAGTCTATTTCAAAAATAAACAAACAAAATAAGAAAAATGGAGGTAAAAAATAGATGCTGGAACAACTTAGTAACATTCCTTTAGATATGTTGAAAGTGATTAATTTGAGTGAAGGTATTTTTTCATATGAAAATAATAAAAATGAAAAAATTAATCCCATGAGATATTTCGAGAAATTAGAAAATCGTTTAAAAATTAAAAAGAAGATATAGTTTTGGAGGAAAATATATGCAAATATTCAATTTCACAAACAACCACATAGAAGAAGCTGCTGCACTTGCAAAAAGCAATTATGAAGAAGAGCGGAAGAAAAAGCCGAATATTTGGAGCATATTACGGTAGTGATATAATCGCATTTATTGAAGTAATGAACAGCGGTGAAAATTTTGCGTGCGAGGACAGCAGTATGATGAACATCTGCGGTGCATATTGTCTCCACGAACACAGAAGTAAGGATGTTTATCGGAATTTACTTAACTTTTTGATATTAACTTTAAAAAGCGAAGGTTATACACGTCTTGGTGTTGATTTTAAAAGCTTTAACCCAACAGCTAGTGGCTTTTGGTTGAAATATTTTACCGCTTACACTAATAGTGTTGTACGCAGAATCGATGATGGTGTTTTTAATTGATGTCTATAATTAAACTTTTTATATGATTGCATTCTTTATGTAGTGATTGGAAATGTCACTTTTTTATGATATACTACGGTTATAAAAGTTAAAATAATCTGTAAACTCTCACTTTAGTTGATTCAATCTCATCAAATGAGATATAGTAACTATTAAGCTGTTGTTGTATAGTTATTACGGAAGCTTCCAAAATATTTTCAAGGAGAGTTATAACTATGGAAATAAACATTGGTAAAAATTTAAGAAAGCTGAGATTTCAACGAGATCTTACTCAGGAACAACTTGCTGAAATATTAAGTGTATCTGCGCAAGCTATAAGCCGTTGGGAGAATAATTCTACTTACCCCGATATAACCATGCTACCGTTTATAGCAAATTATTTTGATGTATCCGTTGATGAACTTATCGGAATGGAAGAAATACGAATTTCAATTAACCTGAACGAAATATTCCCAAATGTCCATAAATTCAGATCGTGTGGTCAGCTTGATGATGCTATAAGCCTTTTAAGAGAAGCAGCAAGGATTTATCCAAATAGCAATGGTGTATTGGCAGAACTCGCATTAACATTAACTTTAAAAAATAACAATGAAGTAAATACCGAATTAGTAAACGAAGCTATTTCATTATCTGAACGTGTTCTCGAAAAAAGTACAAGTACAAAACTGCGTAGTAGCGTTATGGCAAATCTCTGCTTTTTGTATTTAAAAGCCAATAATCAAGAAAAAGCACTATCTTTAGTCAAAACATTGCCACATATTTGGGAATGCAGAGAGATTTTATTATCTGAAATGTATAATGACAACGAATATGCAGTTGAGTTGAAAAAAGTAATTCTCAAAATGTTAGCTGTTATATGTACGAAAATAAACAATGTTGAGAATCGAAAGCACTCCAACCCCGATAGCACAATTGCTGAAGGCGTTGATTTTGATGCATTCGGAGGTGTGAAAGATAAAGTGGAGTTGATACTAAAATTTTTCAACGATACAAATTCATAATATTATAAACCAACATAAAACCAAAGAGTCGTAACCTTTTACGGCGCTTTGACTTAAATAATTAGTCTCAATCAGTATATAATATTGCCGACACAAGTAAAATATAAAATTAAACCTTCTTTAGTCGGCATTAGAAAATTGCTACGCATTTTTACGATATTAGTTAAATCAATATTATTGAAAAATGCAATTGATTTAATTTTTTCTTTGTGATACAATAATATTTTGAAAGGGGTTGAGCTATCCAAGTGCAACATAAATTTATCAATCAATATGAATATAATCAAAATATGTTACATGAAAAAAATACAAGAAAGATATTCAGCCTTGCAATTTTTAGTTCAAGTATAATGCTTACTCTATTATTGTTGGGGTATCTCTTTACAGCTGATTTATATTATTTTCTTGTCGATATTTTCGGCCCATCTTTTAATACCGAGGTTTCTTGGTACTCTTTACTGATTATCTCATCAATCTTAACTTTTGTATTACCATTTTTATACCTTGCCAAAAAAGCAGGAATAAAATTTTCCGAGAGTTTTAAAATTAATACACAACCTCCCAAAAAATTCTGGCTTTACCTTCCCTTCGCACTAGGTACAGGTTATATAATTAACGTTATAATAAATTTACTTTTTAAAGATTTGTTAGAGCGTTTTAACGATATTGAATCTAATTTACCTCAGAGTGTGACTGGCATAATACTGGTTTTCGTTTTAGTGGCTATTGTACCAGCAATTTTTGAAGAATGGGCTTTCACTAATGCCTTATGGTAAAGTGTTTGCTTTGATAGTATCAAGCGTAGTATTCGGAACTATGCATATTGGTCCAAACAGGGTTGTTTTTGCTACCGGATTCGGTTTGCTAGCAGGCTTTCTATATATTAAAACAGGCACAATATGGTATGGGGCATTGATTCATCTTGTAAACAACGCATTTTCAATAACTGCAGGTTTTGCAGCGCAAAAAGCGATTAATATCGAAATGGAAGAAATTTTTGAAACTGCGTTAATTGGTATTATAGTTATCGGATTAATAGTCACAGGTGTTATAGGATTGGTTTATTTCTTTAGAAACAAATATTTCCGTATCAAAACTATGCATCATATAACTCCTCCCGATAAGCCTAAACTTATAAGAAGTCAATATTCCGTTATTGCATTTCTTAACGGATTTACGGTATTTTTCATATTTTTATATATAGTAACTATGATATTCGAATTCTTTGTTTAAGGGCAAATTAATGGACGACATTTTCTTTATGTCTCAAGCAATTAAAAGGGCAAAAAAAGCCGCTTCTCTCGGTGAAGTACCGATAGGTGCGGTTATTGTCAAAGATAATAAAATCGTTTCGTCAGGTTATAATTTACGTGAAAAGAAAAATAATTCTCTGCTTCATGCCGAGATAATTGCCATCGACAGAGCCTGTAAAAAGCTTGGTGTCTGGCGGCTGGAGGACTGTACGCTTTATGTAACGCTAGAACCCTGTCCTATGTGTGCAGGAGCGATAATAAATTCACGAATTAAACGTGTTGTTTTCGGCGGTTATGATAAAAAGGCAGGTGTTTTTGGCAGTGTTTTTAACATAGCCGATTATGCTTTTAACCACAAATATGAAGTTACAGGCGGTATTCTTGAAGAAGAATGTGCCGGACTTTTATCAGATTTTTTTATGCAACTCAGAATTAACAAAAAGGGAGTTAGATTACTATGAAAGAAAAATTCTATATAACAACAGCGATTGTTTACGCTTCCAAAAAGCCTCATATCGGCAACATATACGAGGCTATCCTCACCGATGCTATAGCGAGATATAAGAGGATGCGTGGTTTTGATGTTTTCTTTCTTACGGGTACTGATGAACATGGTCAAAAAATTCAGGCATGTGCACAGGAAAAAGGTATCTCCCCAAAAAAGTATGTTGACGAAGTTGCTGGTGATATAAAGAATATCTGGGACTCTTTTAATATTAGCTATGATAAATTTATCCGTACAACCGACGATTATCATGTAAAATCAGTGCAGCATATTTTTACTAAATTGTATGAACAGGGCGACATTTACAAGAGTGCATACGAGGGACATTACTGCACTCCCTGCGAGTCGTTCTGGACAGAATCGCAGTTAAGTGATGGCTGCTGCCCGACATGTGGAGCAAAATGTATCAAAGCTAAGGAAGAAGCATATTTCCTCAGACTTTCAAAATATCAGGATCAACTTATAAAATATATAGAGAATAACGATTTTATCACCCCGGTTTCGAGAAAGAACGAGATGATTAATAATTTCCTCAAGCCCGGACTTCAGGATCTTTGTGTTTCGAGAAGCAGCTTTGACTGGGGAATTCCTGTTGAGTTCGATAAAGGGCACGTTATTTACGTTTGGATAG
>Ga0209417_1002878_pt1 | contig 24752 bp, 26 predicted proteins | sample RifGroF2_FD_184002 | JGI IMG/M metagenome (GOLD analysis project Ga0209417, IMG submission 184002) | Groundwater microbial communities from Rifle, Colorado, USA - Groundwater F2 (SPAdes) (version 2) | ecosystem: Environmental > Aquatic > Deep subsurface > Groundwater | place: Rifle, Colorado... | reverse complement strand
TCAAAGAAGGCCCGCAGGCCGATCCGATGGGTTCGTTCCTCAACGATTTTGTGATGAAGAAGTAGGAGGTTACTACCATGTCTGATATCAACTACCAACAGCTTGCGCAGGCCCTGCTGGCCGAAACTGCCGGCAACGTGCGCACCAAAGCCGTGTCGAGTACGCCGAACGCGTCCTACGGTCACGGTGGCAAAGGCGGACTCTTTAGCGCCCCCGGCGTGAGCCGCCCGCTTTTCTCCGCTCTGATCCTGCCCAACACCGGCCTCGCCTCGAAACTGCCCGTGCGCACCAGCACTGAAACCAACCCGCTTTACGGGATCATCACCGGCGTGACCGCCTCTGAGGGCGAAGAAGCTACCGGCGTCTGCGATGATCCCCCGCAGGCCGGGCTGACCAAACTCTGTACCCACACGTTCGTTTTTGGGCGCTTCAGCCGTGCGAGCAAAGTCTTTGACATTGACCGCGCCGGCAAGAACATCAACCGCAGCGACTTCATGGACTTTCAGTTGTACGGCAACGCCCTGGATACCGGCAACCCGCTGGCGCCCTCCGGTATGACTGACGCCGCCTCAATTGCCAAGAACGAAGTCGCTAAAGCGATGTTCGAGATGGGTGTGGCCTGGTCGCGCGACTTCGCCAAGAAACTCTACACCGGTTCTCCGGCGAATAACACCGCCGGTGGCGGGCACATGGAGTTCTACGGCCTCGAAACCCTGGTCAACGACGGCTATCGCGACGCCCTGACCGGCATCGCCTGCCCCGCCGCTGACGCCACGGTGGTGGACTTCGGCAGCCTGGACATTCGCGACAACGCCAATGCCATTCTGCGCCAGATCACCTACACCTACCGCAGCCTGCGTTTCCTGGCCCGCCGCGCCGGACTTGACCCTGTCCAGTGGACGCTGGTCATGCCCTTCGGCCTGTTCTATGACCTGACCGAGATTTGGCCCATTGCCTACAACACTACCGCCGCCTCAGTCATCCCGACCGGCGCGACCCTGTTTGTCGGCAGCGAAGGCCAGATCACGGCCCGCGACGCCATGCGCGGCGACATGTACAACTACACCGGCCAGTACCTGATGATCGACGGTCAGGCTGTCCCGGTTACGATTGACGACTCCATTCCCGAAACTCAAGCCGGCGCGTCGTTCACCTCGGACATTTACTTCATCCCGCTGACGGTTTTGGGCGCGATCCCCGTCACTTACTGGGAAACCGTCAATTATGACGGCCCCGCAGGCCCGGTTGAAATGGCGCGTGCTTTCGCCCCCGGCGACAGCTACTACACCACGGACGGCGGGCGCTTCCTGTGGCACAAGAAACCCCCGACCAACTTCTGCGTTCAGGTCATCTCGAAGATGGAACCACGCCTGCTGCTGCTGACGCCCTATTTGAGCGCCCGCATCCAGAACGTCAAGTACATCCCGATCCAGCACGAACGCCAGTGGGACCCGACTGACCCCTACTATGTCAATGGTGGGCGGACTTCTCAGGATACCACGGTGCCGAGCTACTACAGCCCGACCGCGTAACGATCAACCAATCTCAGCTAGCGCCCGGTGGGTGGTCTCTAACCAGTCCACCCGCCGGGTTGTTTTTTACCGAAAGATGAGGCGCTATGGATATCGAACAAATTGACAGTTGGCTGGAAACGCATAAGCACCTGACCGGACGCCATAACCAGAAGCGGCACGGCTGGCGGTTTGGGAATGCTCTCGCTTGGGAAAATGCCAAAAACCGCCTCGCCAGCGGACACGGTATTTCTTCCGACTTCGAGGGTAAAACTACACCAGAGGCCGAGGCCGAAGCTATGCGCAGGGGAGGCCCGAAGGGAGTAAAGAAGTACGGCGGAATGTTAGCCCCGAAGGGAGATAGCGCAGCCCGAAAGTTCTTGTCGCTAATCAAAGACGGCGTTTACGGAACAACCAGACAAGAAGTGATGGATGGGCTAAAAAATAGCATAGAGTCAACCAAGCGCCAGCATGAAGATTTTCTCAAGCGCGCGGCGGACATGGAAAGTGGCAAGATAAAAGATAGTTTTATGACCCCCAACCATTTGCGCCAGCAAGCCGCCCCAATCATGGGGAATATCAACGGTATGCAACACATATTATCTCGCATGGAGAAAGGCAAAGATTATTTACAGGACATTTGGGGTAATAAGACGCCTATTGAGTTCGGCGGCAAACTGCCGAAAGCGAGAGCCTCTAAGCCAACGAAAGCACCAAAGCCGAAGGGAAACTCAAGCAAAGTTGATCCAGGTATGGCGCGCGAAGCATTGCGTATGGCGAAGGGAGACAAGCAAGCGGCGTATAGCCGGGTTGTACAAATGACTGGACTGAAACCTGGATTTGACGCCAAAGACTTAATGGCATTTTTTAACGAAAACGGAATGTAGGGATATGCAGCCCCCCGTTGTTATCCTCACTTCCGACCACCACGCCTGGATTATCCCGGCGATGCTGGCGCAAATGGAAAAGCACTGGCGACCACTGCCAGAGCGGGTGATTGTGGCCGGATTTACGCCCCCACCGTTCCTACTCCCAGCATGGGTAGAGTGGTACAGCATAGGCGAGTTCGCGAACTACCCGGCGGACAAATGGAGCGACGGTCTGAGAGACTTCCTCAAAGCGCACCGCGAGCTTACGCACTTTATCCTGCTGCTGGAAGATTATCTGTTCACCCGGACGGTTGACGTTGAGGCAGTTGAAATGCTCTATCAACTGGTCCAAAATAACCCCGGCGTCTTGCGAGTTGACCTGTGTACGGATCGGGTCAACAATGGCGCGGCCAAAGTCGAGATCGGCTACCTGGGCCGGCTTGACCTGATTGAAGTGCCGCCGCCTGCTGAATATCACGTCTCAACCCAGCCGTCCATTTGGAACCGTGACCGGCTGTCGGAAATCTTGAAGCGTGGCGAATCTGCTTGGCAGTTCGAGCTTGACGGCACCAACCGCGCCAATCACCTGAAACAGCGGGTGATCGGCACACGGCAATCGCCCATGCGGGTCAAGATCGCTATCAACAAGGGAAAGTTTGACCTGGAAACGCCCTGGCAATGGCCCCCAACCGACCTGACCGCAGAGGACACGGCGGATTTACGAAAGCGGAAGTTGATACCGGACAGGGTATAATCAAACTATGACCAAAGCAAGCGACCTATCCCACGCATTCGGCTTTTTGAAGCAGGCAGAAGTATCTCTGCTGACCCGCCTGGCTGAAAGCCTGCCGATTGGAGCCGTCTTTATCAACGTTGGAGCCGGAGTTGGAACGTCCGCTCTGACCATAACCGAAGCACGGCCCGATGTGAAGATTTACACCGTTGACATTTCCGAAGGTGGGCCGGAGGGCGGACTGGAGAACGAACGTAACGCATTCACTCACGCCGGGCTGTCAGAGAGCCTACCGACGCAAGTATTGGGCGATTCGCAGGCAGTCGGTAGAGACTGGCAGTTCGAGAGCGCCGACATGCTGATGATCGACGCCGATCATGCCTACGCTTCTTGCCGCGGCGACCTGGAAGTCTGGACGCCACACTTGAAAGCGGGTGGCGTGCTGCTGATCCATGATTACGAACCGAAAATATGGCCCGACGTGTTCAAAGCGACGGGCGATTTTATCCGCTCCCAGCCTGACAGTTGGGAGTTTATCGAAGTGCAACATACGCTGATTGCGTATAGGAGTAAGCCATGAAAATTCTAAAAACTGAGGGTGACGTGAAGTTACCCGCCTCCGCTTATCTGGTAGTTGAGGATGCCGAGAAGCCGTCCACCTGGCATTTGCGCATTGGCGGCGATTCGGGCCTGCCCGACCCCGCTCATATGGGCGCAGCCTGGGCCGCGCTGCACGAGGGCTTTCGCGGCGAGAAGTACGAAGGCCCCGGCAAAGAGGAAGCCCTGGCGAAGTTGAAGAAACTCTACGCCGCGCTGAAACGAGACACCCCCGATGTCGAGAAGAAAGAGTATGACGGGTCATGGAGCGAACTGACCTGGAAAGAAGCGCCCTCGTTTGGCGAGTGGTTGATCCGCTCCAAAGAAGATGCTCCGGTTGAGCCAAGCGCAGCCGTTGACCCCAACGCCTTGCACCTACGCGTGGGACGTGCGCTTGCCAAGTTTGGCTTGAAGCCCTCCAAAGCGATTGACACCGGCGAACACGCCGAAGCGCACGGGTCGGCCTGGGTTGCACCAAAAACTGACTTCGAGAAGATCAAAACCGGCTTGTGGGACTTGGGCTATCGGCCCAAAGGCAAAGGCAAATACTTCCGCGGCCCGGTCATGATCGAAACCGGACAGGACGCCGAGAACCTGTACCTGTATATCACCGATGACAACGGCCCTGCCCAAAAGAAGGCGGCGGCATGAGTGTCTCGCGCAAACAGCAGGCGCTAAAGCGACGTCTTGCGATTGCGTTCGGCGCTCCACTGCTGCCCGATGAAATGCCAACCACACCCCCGGTCAAAGCGAGGGCACTGGCGGCGGCGTTCGGCTACCTCTTTCCAGAGGAAGTCACGCTGCTGTCTGTCCTGGCCGAAAGCCTGCCCGCCGGAGCCGTGTTTGTCAACATTGGGGCGGGTTCTGGAACGAGTTCGCTTTGCGTGACGGAAACCAACCCGGCAGTGAAAGCCTACACAGTAGACATTTCTGACGGCGGCCCATTTGGCGGACTGGAAAACGAGCGCAACGCATTCGCAGAAACCGGACTGCCGCTGCCGTCACAAATTTTAGGCGACTCGCACGCCGCTGGTAAACTGTGGATCGGCGGTAAAATTGACATGCTATTTGTGGACGCCGACCACAGCTTCGAGGGGTGCAACGGCGATATTGAGGCGTGGCACCCGCACGTTGTGACGGGCGGGATCGTTGTCTTTCACGACTACGAAAGAGACTTCTGGCCCGAAGTGAAACAGGCTGTAGACGCCGCGGCTGAGCGGTACGGTTGGGAGTTGATTGAACAGCGCGGCACCATGATCGCATTCAGGAAGTGACGCTATGGAAACGGAAAAGATCAACCGCTGGCTGAGGCGACACAAGCACCTATCGGGCCGTCATAACCAAAAGAGACACGGTTGGAGAGGTCAGGGATTGGATGCAATCCGCCGCGCCATGCAATCGGGTGTGTCCGCTGATTTCGAGGGCAAGACGACTCTCGAAGCCGAAAGAGACGCGGCCCGCGCAAAGTGGGGATTGGCGAAACTTGACCGGACGCCGAAAGCGAAACCCGCACCTGTGGCGAAAAGTCGGGCGCAAATTGTGCGCGAGCGGTTGGAAAAAATCGGAGAAACCCCCGCCGTCTTGGAAGCGAGAAAAGCCGAAAAAGAGTATCTTGATTACCTGGACAACGAGTACAAAAATCTCGCTGCCGATTCTGGTAAAAAAGTATTTACCTCTCCCGAAGAAATCAATGCCTGGAACCAGCGAGCGAGCCAAGTCTATTCCAAAGCAAAAGAGTTGCAAGAGCGATACAAAGCCACTTCGCAGGTTGTCAGCGAAGAATACGTCCAGGCGCTGGCAGTTGACCGTCCGACCAGGTTTGAGCCTACCTACGAGAAAGTAAGCGCGAAGAAACAGGCGCTATTCAACCAAACGCTTGAACAGATCGGGCGAGTTGTCAGCCTCAACAAGATATTCATAGATGGCAATGGATACCCAGAGGGGTTGACTGGAATGGCCGTCACTATTCACGGCGGCGGCGGCAGACGGGCAAACTACACTAGCGGCACGGTCAATATAAAAGACGGTGGCCCAAAGACACTAGCGCACGAAATGGGACATTATCTTGAGGGAAGATCGGGCGTAGTAAAAAGAGAAGATTCCACCAGTGACAGGCTTGTACTCGCGATAAAGGTATCTGGCGCAAGATTAGCCAGAGAGTTCCGAGATCGACGCGCGGCGGGAGAATATCCGAGCCATATCAAGAATTGCGGCAAAGACGAACGCGGTTACAAAGACAAGTTTCTTGACCATTACATGGGCAAAGTCTACCAGAGCGGCGACACAGAAATTGTCAGCATGGGGTTACAATATCTGGTAAGTGACCCGATTCGGCTGATGAAAGCCGACCCCGAATATTTCGACTTTATAATCAACATGCTACAGGACTAAAGCCATGCCAGCGAAAATAAACATCTTCGGCAGTGAAGCAGAAATCAATGACGGAATTTGGGCAAGTGAAAATAAGATTGTCCAACAGTTCCTAGAAGTTGCAACCGCCACATTTGAGGCGACCCCCGACATGGGCGACGTAGACGTGGCGGCGGCGGAATACGTGGTTGGAAATTACGGCGGCAAAATCACTGAGCGCAAACCAGAAACTTTTGACCCGAAAGTAGTGTACTAACCGACATGAAAATCTACATCGAACCGACGCCGGGGAATGCCCCGCCGAGCAACGGGATCGGGCGCGTTGTTCACGCCCAATTTGAACACCTGCCGAAGCTAGGAATTGAGATCGTCAAAACCTACCGTAAGGCGGACGTGATCGCTTCTCACGTGGAGCAGTTCAATTTGCCGCGCGTGGACGTGCTGCACTCCCACGGTCTCTACTTTGACGATATTCCCAACGCCGGTTATGACGCCTGGCAGTACACCGCCAATGCCCACATTGCCCAAGCCGTGCGCCGGGCCAAGATTTTGACCGTCCCTGCACCCTGGGTGGCAATGCCGTTCAAGCGCGACATGCACCTCTCGCCGTGGATCGTTCCACACGGGATTGACTTTGCCGACTGGAACCCTGGCGAGAACCGGGGGTATCTATTCTGGAATAAAGGCCGCGCCAATGACGTCTGTGACCCCGTCCCAGCCTGGGAGTTGGCAGAAGCGGGTTTACCGGTGGTCTCGACGTTCAACCCGCTCAACCGCCCTACCGGAAAGTTGAAAGTGGTCGGCGCTCAATCGTTCGAGAAAATGCGCCTGCTGATCCAATCGGCGGACATTTACCTCGCCACCACCCCTGAAACTTTCGGGATCGGCACCCTCGAAGCAATGGCCTGTGGCTTACCCGTCCTGGGCTACCGTTGGGGCGGCACCGCCGATATCGTTCAGCACATGGAAACCGGGTACCTGGTAGAACCGGGCGACGTCAACGGGTTGAAGATCGGCTACCAGTGGCTGAAAGCCAACCGCGAGGCCGTGGGCGCGGCGGCCAGAGAGTTCGCAGGCCGATTCGATTGGCCCAACGTGATCGGGGAGTATGCCAAAGTCTATCAAGCCGCCATTTCAATCCCCGACGAAAAGACCGTCGCGGTTGGGATTATCTCTTACAACTATGCGCAATATTTACCGAAGGCGATAGAGTCTGTCCTGGCGCAATCGCGCGCGCCGAACGAGATTGTGGTGATTGATGACGGGTCAACCGATAACACCGCCGAGGTCGTTTCTCGCTACGCTGACCGGGTGCGTTATATCCGGCAAGAAAACCAGGGAGTTGCCGCAGCCCGTATGAACGCAATTGCCGCGACGAAATCAGACTTTTTGACCCTACTTGACGCTGACGATTGGTTGGAGCCGTCTTTCGTGCTGGCAATGGAGCGGGCGCTTGTGGCCGACCGCGGATTGGGGATCGCTTACGCCGGGTTTATGAGTTGCAACAGCGAGGGCAAAAAGAGCGGCACGGTCTACGGAACGCCGTTCGATTGGGAAATCCAGGCCAGAGGCGGGGTGCCACCGGCGACGGCAGTACCCACGCCCTCTGCCTGCATGTTCCGCCGTAGAATGTTCGAGCGAGCCGGCAGTAAAATCTATCAAGAGTTCGCTCCCGGCGAGGATGCCGAGTTCTGGGCGAGAGGGCTATCTACCGGATTCACGGCGCAGCTTGTCACAAGCGAGGCGCTGACCAATTACCGGATGCACGCCGAGGGCGCAAGCAAAAAGCGCAAGTATGTCAGAGTGGACACCTGGCTGCCGTGGATGCGTGACAAAATCTACCCGTTCGCGGCCCCGGTCAAGTCACAAATACGCGTGCGCTCTTACATGCTGCCGCGGGTCAGTGTGATTATTCCAGTCGGGCCGGGCCATGAGAAACTATTGCTTGACGCGGTGCGCTCTTTAGAGGGGCAAAGCGAGCGGCTGTGGGAGTTGATTGTGGTGGCAGATACCGACCTGCCCGAAACGGATATACGCACCGTTTACCCGTTCGCGACGGTTGTACCGGGGCGCAGGTTAGGCGCGGGCGCGGCCCGCAATGACGGGTTGAAAGAGGCCAGAGGGACATTCGTCGTCTTTCTTGACGCCGATGATTACCTGCACCCGGAGGCGCTTGAGAAATTACTTGCCGCCTACGATCAAAGCGGCTATGTCTACTCGGACTGGTACGCAGTGACCGGCGCAAGCGCCGAAGTGAAAGAGTTGAAAGAGTACGATCCTAACAGTGACAATCTTCAACACGCCGTGACGGTACTCATGCCCACGGTCTGGGCTAAGCGGTTGAAGTTTGACGAATCGCTCCCGGCGTGGGAGGATGTGGAATACTACAACCAGGCACGTGCACTTGGCTTCTGCGGGAAGCGTGTAGCCGAACCTCTGTTATACTATCGGTTAGAGACTGGGAAGCGCAGAGCCGCGGCCCTGAAAGAGAAAAAGAAACTTGCCGCCTATATTGAGAAGCGGCAAAAAGCGAGGCATATTATGGCTTGTGGATCATGCCCCTCCCCTGCGGGCGGGGTGATTATGAAAGCAAAGAAGGAGTTGAATCCAATGGGAAACCAAACCGAACCAATCGCCTCCCCGCAAGACGGGGTGGTCAGAATGATGTACACAGGCGGTGGGCGCGGCCTGCGCACCTATATCGCCAACAAACGCACCTACCGAGCCGGAGACTCTGACGGGAGCCGCTTTATCAATGCCAACCCCGCCGACGTTGAACGACTGCGGGCGCTGGGCTTCGAGGTGGTGGCGCGTCCACTGCCCCAGGCGCAACCGCTGGTGACGGCACCCATGCCCGCTCTCGCACCCGCGCCGATGCCCGCTGCTCCGGTAGCTGAAAAGACGGTAGTGACAGCCAAACCGATGGCGACCAATGCCCACGTTCCCGCACCGGCAGTTACTCCGGTCAAGAAGCAAGCGCCAAAACCCGCCGATCCGCTGCCTTTGCCGGAAGAAGTGGCGGAAATCCCACCTATGCCCGAGACCGTGCGCGGCCTGCGGGCGGCCATTGCTGCCGGAGTTGGCGAAAGCGTGATCCGCTCATGGGAATACGATGAGCGCGCCAAAGGCGATAGCGCCCGCAAAGAGTACCTGAAAATCTTACGTCAAGCCAAACAGGGTGCGTAAGTGACCAATCTATTCATCACCGGCTATCCGCGCAGCGGGAATACCTGGACAAACCGGCTGCTCTCAGACATTCTCGACTCACCGCTGCAAAACACGCCCGACATGGAGCCGATTTACTACGGCGAAACAGGCGGTAAATACGTCATTCTCAAGCGCCACTCGAAAGTGCGAGAGGGGTTGACGCTCTTTGTCTACCGTGACCCGCGTGACGTGGCAGTCAGTCGGATGTTTTACCGCCGCCTGCCCGATCTGACCACGGCGATTGACGGCATGTTGGGAACCAACGGTGACACGCTGGATATGGTCGGGTCGGTGATTGGCGAGTATAACGAGTTCGTTCGCACCTGGTACAACCGGGCCGATGCGCAGATTCGCTATGAAGATTTGCACACCTCCCCGGTTGAAACTCTCTCGCTGGCAATCTTGGCGCTGACAGGCGAAACGGTTGACCCCGACAAAATCAAGCGGGCGGTAGAGCGGCAGTCGTTCGCAGCGACAGTTGAGCGCAACGGGCCGGAACACGCCATGCGCCGCGGTCAAGTTGGCGACTGGCGCAACCACTTCAACCGCGAGAACAGCGAACACATCACCCGTCTGTTTGGCGAGTTGATGCTTGAACAGGGCTATATTGACAGCCTGGATTGGTGGCAGAAATGACTCTACTTCTCGCGGTACTATCCGCTTACCGCCTGGCACAAATGATCGCCCTGGAAGATGGCCCGTTCGATCTGCTGGCAAAGTGGCGCGATTGGATCGACGCTGATAAGCAAAGCAATTGGCTGCAACGCGGCTTTAGCTGCCCCGACTGTATCTCGTTCTGGACGGCGCTATTCGTGGCGCTGCTCTTGCCAATCACCTGGCCCCAGTTCGCGCTGAATTGGTTGGGCATTGCCGGGGCGTGTCTGATCTTGAACCGGATCACTGCCCGCTTGACCTATCAATGACCGTTTCGGTTATAATGGGAGCGGAGGAACCAACCTATGCTTTTACCTCTTGACACTTGGCGCTCAATTTTAGGTGTGAATCCGTGGCACTTTTTTCAGTTTGCGGACGATTCAATCGTTCCGCTGACCTCAAGTTGCTCCGATCTCGTTTACAAATACGACTGGCAAGGCACCGGCGCTGCCGGTAGAGAGGGGATTATCCGGGCGATTGAACAGGCCGAAACCCGCCTGATTGACTTCCTCAGTTATTCCCCCGCTCCTCACTTTATCACCGAAGAACACCGCTTCCCCGTTTACCCGGACGTGCGCTTCGATCAGTTGGGATACGCTGGCGCGGATGGACGCTGGCGCGGCTTGCAGTTGAAAGAGGGCTATATCCAGAAGATTGGGGTTGAAAAGCGCGACCTGATTAGCGCCGTCAACCTGACCTATTCCGATGAGGACGGCGACGGGCTGGATGAGACCTGGACGGCGACGGCCAATGTCACATTCACCGATATTACCCAAGTCGCCTGTTATGTGCCTGCGGCTGACCGGCTTGACGGCGACGCGGTCAGTGAGGAATATCGCATACTGCCGATCAAAGTCACGATCTCCGGCGGTGTGGCGACGATCACCGGCAAAGCCTGGCTGATGGCGCTGCCCGTTCTCTACGAGGGCGCGGCAGTGGCTCCGCTTGACCCGACAGACTCTACTAACTTTCTCACAACCATCGAGGTTTACCACCTGTACTGTGACCCGACCGGAACCACTTACGACACCTCGCAAGCCAAGTTGATCTGGGAAACCCGTCCGCACCCGTATTGGTGCTACTGCGGCGTCTGCAATTCCAGCACCAACCCGGCGAACTCGTATGACCCGGCTGCTGAGGGCTACGCAATGGCGCGAGTGTCACTGAGAGACCCACAAGCGGGCCTGGCCGGCATTGGCGAGGCGCAGTACAACTCGACCAGCGGGCAATATTACAGCGTCAACTGGCTGCAATGCCGACCACCCGACAGAGTGGTGGTTCGCTATCAGGCGGGCGTGCCGCTGGAAACGAACGGGCAAATGTCAAAACGCTGGCAGCAGATTGTCGCTTATTTCGCTGCGGCCGAGTTGGCCGCTCCAATTTGCGCCTGCCAAGACGCCAATCGTGTGCTTTACCACTGGCAGTTCGACCTGGCCCGGACGGGCGGCGCGGACGGCGAGAGTTACGGCGCTGTGTCGCAGGATATGATTAATTGCAAGTTCGGCACCCGTAGAGGGGCTTACTACGCCTGGCAGCAGGTGGGTAATCTGTTTCAGGGGCGCGGGTTTGCGGTAGGAGACTAAGACCATGACAGACTTATCAACCAAAATCAACGGCTGGCTAAAGCGGCACAAACACCAATCGGGTAAGCACAATCAAAAGCGACACGGTTGGCGCGGTACAGGACTGGAAGCGGTCAGGCGCGCCATGAGAAGCGGAGTATCCGCAGATTACGAGGGTAAGACCACTCTTGCGGCGGAAAGAGACGCAGCGAGGGCAAAGTACGGGTTAAGCAAGGTTGACCGGGTACAACAGGCGGCGATAAGAGCGGCGCAAGCCGAAAAGAAGAAACTCCCGAAAACAGAGGCCGAAAAAGTAGAAATTTTGACGAGCGCAGGTGGCAATCTATGGGAAAAGCACGGCAAGCGCCGTATTTATTTCGACAGAGAGACTATCCTGGAGTCCGCAGGTGTAAAAATAGACTATTACAACACGGGGAATGTATCCAGCGCAAGCATACGGGGAGAGAGAATTTCTAACGCCGAGGCAAGGCGAATCTTGGGCGCATACCAAACGGTAAAGTTGTACTACGATCTGAGCGACGATAGATTTCATAGATCAGACCCATATGGCGAGATGGGGGATTATGTTTATATGTCGGATAATTTCTATAGAGGACTGGACAAAAAAATAAGATAAGAAAAGCCCCGGTCATCCGGGACCTTTCTTGTTGTCATAACTTCTTCAAAAACCTGAGCATTGCGCCCAGGCATTGGGCTTCCCCTATGATACTTGGCTCGCCGTAGCGACTGTACCGAGTCTCCCAATATGCCACGAGGTCTTTGCTGCGGATCGTAGCGTTGGGTGCGCCGGACTTCAAAACCAAATAGCGGTGCTGGCCGTCAAACTTGGCAAAACTGGATGCATTGTGCGCCACCAGCACGTTTTTAGCGGCGGCGATGGCGGTAATTTCCTGAGCAAGAGGCTGATTGACTTCGTGCGAGGCGTTCACAGGCTTGAATCCTCCAGGTCATCATCCATGATCTCAGTCGTTTCGGCGTAATCGGCGGCGGTGGGGACTTCAATCCGATAGGTCAAGACGGCGGTCAGGGGATTGGTGAACTCGTAAAACTCGCCGTCGATCACGACCAGAATGGACATACCTTCGTCATAAATCACAACCCAGGCGTTTCCCTGCCCGCCAACGGCGACCTGGAACGGGCTTTCGTTGAACTGGGTCAGGTTGATGACATCGGCGCGATTGACGCCGGGGCGAGGGGTCGGAAAACTGAGCATAATATATTCGTAAGCGCCAAACTTACTGATCGGGAACGATTCGTAACTGGCTTTGCGTAACTCTGCGTTGTAGGTTCCGCTGGCGTTTTCTTTCAATTGATGGGGGGTAAAAGTGAATTCCATTTTTTCCTCTTTTTTCTAACTGGTTTTGTTATCTTGAATATAGTTTACCACTTATAAAGATGGGTGTCAAGAGGCAGTTTTCCGGTTATAATACGCTCTATGGACAAAGAGAAAAAGCGCGCAATTCACCGCTGGCTGCGGGTGCATAAGCACAAGCGAACCGCCTACAAGCACATGGAAGGCCAGCACGATAACCAGAAGCACGGCAACCGCGGCACGGTTCACCAAGACGAACCGGGCGGCAGAGCGGCGGGCGGGGTTGTGACCGTGGGCGTGAATGACCGCGAGTACATGGGCGGGCAGTTCCTGCCCTACAGCCCGGAACAGTGGAAAGCGGCCTACGGGCACAAAGCAGCGACGGCGGCGAAAACTTACCTGGAGAAGAAGCAGGAAGTCGCGCCCTACGTTTGGGAAAAGCCCGGCGACCCGCTGGATTATCCGGTTTGGAACTATGTCAATATCGGGCGCTTTCTTGGAAAAGCGAGCTTTGACCGGGCTACCCGTCAAATCAAGTTTGACGAAAATGACCCGCCGCGCCTGGCGACAATGGAGAGGGGCGGCAAGTCTATTGACGATCCGGCTTGGCGACTACCCGATAACACATGGCTGACCACTCGCCAATTGATCCACGCCTACAACTCAGGCACCATGTGGCTCCCGCTCTGGCACCGGGCAGAGGCGCTGCGAGAGATCGCAGAGGGGCCGGGCAAGAAATAGCCGGAGCGTCACAAATGCCCCCGAATGACGGGGGCTTTTTTATTGCCTCTTGACAGGTTATCTTGAATAGGGTACACTTTATTTATCTTTAGAAAGCGAGAGGAAAAGACTATGCCACGTAAAACCAACGCACAAAAAGTCGCCGATATGATTTACATCAACGCCGCGAACGCCCGCCGCCATGCGGAGTTTTCTGCCGCTGGCGTAGCCGAATACGGCAAGTGGTGCCGCACGGTTGAACAGGCGCTGGCGCTCAAAGCCAATGGCGTAGACGCCGAAGTTTATGCCCGCGATTGGCGGGTGTGGGACGTGACAAAGTACGATCTTCTCACCCCCGAAATGATCGGACGCTTTGTCCGCGAGGGCAAGACCCCGACCGACGTCAAGCGCGACATGAGCCGCACTTATCCATCCCCCATGCACACCCGATAAAGAGAGGACACCATGAACGACAGAATCGGAATTGATACCCACGGTTACGATGAACCACCCGACGTCCCCGAACCAACCCAATCCGAGTTGGACGAAATGAGCGACATCGAAGAACAGATCAACGAACTGGTCGGCAAGTACCAGAAGATCGCCGGTTGGAACCCTGACATCCACGGCTATTACACACTGGAAGAAGCGGGCCGCCTACTGCGGCGAATGGAGCGCAAGGCACAATGACCCCCGAAGAAAAACAAGCCCATGCAGCACTTGACGCCGCGGGAGTGCAAAAGACCCGGCAGGGGAAGCGTCTCACTCTGCCTGAGCGGATCGCCATGCTTGCCGCTGACCGCGACAGTTTGAAGCCGTTCGCGGAGGAATACAAGATCGTTCCCGCCGCCGAAATGAAGCGCAAGTGGCAGGAATGGCAAGAGTCGGAAGCGAAGCGGAAAGCCGAAGAAGCCATTGAAGATCAATTAGACGACCTGGAAGATGATTATCTCAAGTTTTGAAAGAGGACACCATGAGCGACCTATTTTTATCCCTCCCACCCTGTCCGCGGGCATTCCCCGCCTACGCCACCTACTTCAAAACCAGCGACGTGACGCCGTTCGTTGAGAACGGCAAGATCAACGTCTACAACGGCGAGGGCCAACGGCGAAGTTGGGGATCGCCCAACGTAAAAAGCACCGCTATTATGCTGACCCCGACTTGCGCCAAAGTCACCGTCACGGGCTGGCATAAGCACAGCCCCGGCCCGGTTGGGGGTGAATATTACTTCTGCCTGATTGACGGGCAGTGGACGCGCTGTCTGAAATCCAGCAAAGTGGTCAAAGCGGCAATCGCAGAAGCTGGGGCAGCGAAAGAAGCGGCGGCGATAATCGGCCACCCGTTCAAAGCGCAAGCGAATAGTCAAGCCTGCGGGGTATGCGGTTACAAGCATGAATGACGAGAACCAGCACCGCTGGGCGATTGTTAATCGCACCGCTACTGCCGGCAGCGTGCAATTGGTCAACGTCTGCCAGGGACGGGTCTACTCGCGCCGCGACAACGCTCTGCGTGGGCTTGATGAACTGCGGCAGGAATGGGAAACCAACTGCCGTAAAGGTTACTACCTGCGTTCACTCGCCGGTCAGTTCGATCAGCACCATTGGCTGATCGAAGTGCAAGCGGGACAGCGGATCGCAGAAGCGGTCAATCTGATACCAGGACTCAGACACAAAGAAACGAGGCGAAAATGATCTACGAGGAAGTCAACGGCATAATCATTGGCGGGGATACCTGGCCCTACGAATTTTGGATTACCTACCCTACCGGTCACGCTTTAGCGGGGCTGCATGACCGGGTTGCACGCGGCCACTTTTCCAGCGACGGCGAGGCGATTGATTGGTTCAAAGCCAACTACCCGGAGCAGTTTGCGGCGGGGGTAGAAATGCGAGTGTTTGACAAATGAACGACACGGCGAGATTTACCCCCTGGATGCCCACAGGAAGGCCGTAGCGGCGTTTTACGGCGAAATAGGTATTCCATGAGTGAAGCGTAGTTAGCCGCCAAAATCGGCGCTTTTCACTTGAGCGGGTCAGATCAATCTGACCCGCTCTTTTGTATACGCCAATCAACCTTTTTGTGACATTCTCCTTAATACAATATGTATTAAGTAAAGTGCATAAAAACATTTTACTATACGAAAGAAAAGCGGCGATTTTCGCCAGAAATGGGGAATTGTGGTATACTAATATTGTCGAAGTGCAGTTCGGCATGATACAATCAATTTGTCCCCGCTGAGATGCTGCACCCATCTCGGCGGGGATTTTCGTAACTTAGGAGGTTCGCATGTATACTGTTTCAGTTACCGTTCGAGGAACAGCCCCACTTCTGCAACACAGATTTCCGGTGCCAGAATTTGGCAATCTGAGCAAGGGCGGTAGGAAGTCAACCGGAGCGATTGATTATTCTACGGAGTGGAAAGAGTATTTCTACTCCAACGGCGGCAAGATTTACCAGCCGTCAAGCCATATCGAGGGCGCTCTTATCAAAGCTGCTGCCGGGTTCAAAATCGCTGGCAAGCGCGGTAGGAGTTATAAAGACCTGTTTTCTGCCGCGATCCTGATTGATCCTGAGCGTATTCCTCACAATATGGATGTTCCGGAAGAACTGGACGCGGACGCCGATAAGCCGCTTTATCTGGACGTTCGACCAGTGGTTGTTCAGCGGGCGCGCATTGTGCGCGTGCGCCCGGCGTTTAGGGCGGGCTGGGAGCTGTCTTTCGAGATCACAGTCAGCGACGATGAAGTACAGCCCGATCTGCTCCAGGACGTGCTTATTCTCGCCGGGCGCTCGGTTGGAATTGGTGACTTTCGCCCGAAGTTTGGTCGCTTCGCCGTGGTTGAGTTCAAAACTCATAAATAACTTTGTGGTATGGGCGTGCTCAGGACGGGGAAGGCGGGGTCGGGCGGGGCGTGGCAAGGTATGGCTTGGCGATGCAAGGTATGGTGTGGCATGGATTTTTCTCTGTGGCAAGGGCGTGGCACGGCGCGGTGAGGCGAGGTATGGCGTGGCACGGTCAGGCAAGGCCAGGTAAGGCAGGGTTAGGCAAGGCGTGGTATGGCTAACTATTTTCAGTTAGAAGAATTGCCGGGGGTGAAATTCCCCTGGTTTTCTCGCATGAGTCTTAGCGCCTGGATACCGCTTAAGCAATATGTTTATCTGCGCGACGGCGGAAAATGTCGCTATTGCGAAAAACCTACACCCTACGAGGAAACTCACTGCCACCACGTTTTAGAGCTATCAGAGGGGGGTACTAACCACCCATCGAACCTAAAGACACTTTGCAAAACGTGTCATAAAAAGCGCCACCCGTTTATGCTATCAGTGAGGGACAAACTAAAAAAATAATGCTATAATACAAGTGTCGGGCCTACTGTAGAGTAGGCCAGTCACGCGGAAATTGACGCCCGTTGCGATAACGGACGTCTTTTTTTGTTTACACACAAGGAAGGTTTGAAATGACGAATAAAATCACGACCGACGAGATCGTCAGTCAGCGGCATAAACGGAATTTTCTTCAGTGGGGTGGGCCATATCCCGGCAACCGCCTGACCTATGCCGGCGTAGACGGCCAGTACGCCGCGGTGGACGGCGTGACTGTCCCCGAAGCGGGCGGGATTGACCCGATCTGGGTTCCCAACCCGTTTGTCCCTGGGCGCTACCGTCTGGTAGGCCGCTCAATTACCCCGCCCGATCTGGCGTCTATGACCCTGATGCTGAAAGAGAAGCACCGCTTCATCCCGAAGCAGTTGAAGCCGATCAAATGCCCGATCAACATTTACGAACCGACCGGCACCTGCAAGAACCCGTCCGACTTCCTGCGCGGCTGGTCGGATTACGTGCTGATCTACTCCCTGGGCCTGGTCTCCGAAAAAGACTTGGGTACTCGCACCACCTGGGACAGTGACGATGCGATGGAAGATTCGCTCTCGTTGACCCTGGTCTCGATCTACCCGATTGGCTCTCTGGCGTTCTGCCAGGAAGCGAGTTCGGAGATCGACCGGCAGGTGGTGGACGTGGTCTTTGGTTCGGTTGAGCAATGCTCAGGCTGCGGCGCTGAGGATGACGGCACAAAGCGGATTTACGCCGTCACCAAATCCAGCGGCGGCTCGCCCGGTTTGCCGTCCGAGGTGGTCTACTCGCTTGACGGCGGGTTGACCTGGTCTCAGGCCAATATCGACGGCATGGCTGTTGACGAAGATGCCCTGGCAATCGAAGTTGCCGGACAGTATGTGATTGTGATCGGCGCGGACGCGGTCTACTACTCCGAGTTGAACGCCGAAACCGGCGTCCCCGGCACGTTCACCAAAGTCACGACCGGGATCGTTGCTGCCGGCACTCCCCGCGACCTGTATGTCGCTTCTCCGCGTGAAATCTGGATGTGTGGCGACGGCGGCTATGTCTACAAGAGCACCGACGTCACTGCCGGCTTTACCGCTGTCCTGGACGGCGGGGTTTATACCGACGATCTGAAACGGATCAGCGGCGACGATGACGGCACGATTGTCGCTGTGGGCGCAAACGGGCAAATTCTGTATTCAACCAATCGCGGCGCGACCTGGACGAGTTCGGCGACCACCCCGACTGCCGCCACCCTGCAAGCGATCAACGCCAAGTCTGACCGCCTGTGGTGGATCGGTACCGCCACCGGGCTGGTCTACTACACGCAAAATGGCGGCGCTTCCTGGTCGCAACTGACTTTCAGCGGATCGGGCACCGGTCAAATCTATGACATTGTGTCAGCCACCGAAGAAGTGATGTATATCGCCAAAGACGACGCCACCCCCACCGCTTCGATCCTGGCGAGTTGGAACGGCGGGCAGGACTGGACAACCAGCAGCCCCCGGATCGTAGGCTTGCCGGTCTTTGACTCGCCCACCCGGTTGGCCGTTCCCGACGCCGAACCCGGCACCGCCGCCAACACCCTGGCTGTGGGCGGGATCGCAGGCGACGCCACTGACGGTATTCTACTGATCGCCGTCGCTGCCTCTCTGTAACGAATAAACGGGCGCCACCCTGTAAGTGACGCCCGTCAATTGTAAAACTTGTTTTGAGGACTGAGAAATGACCAAAGAAAACGAATTGACCCCGTTCCTGTTCAAAGATACCGGCAAGCTGGTACATATCCGCAAAGTCAGCCCAATGCTGGCGATGCAATTGCGGCGCGACTTCCCGCCTCCCCAGCCCCCGCTGGTGCAGGTCTCGATTGGCGAGGATGACAAGCCCGTCTTAGAGTCTAACCCCGCCGATCCTGACTTCGCCCGCCAGTTGAAAGAGTACGATCTGGACTTCAACCAGAAATCGCAATCGCTAATGATTAAGCGCGGCGTGTCAGTGACCATGACCGCCGAAATCAAAGCCGAGATTGACGAATTGCGCGAGTTCTACCGCAAAGAGTATGGCAAAGAAATCTCCGTTGACGACCACACCCTGTATGTGACCATGATTTGTGTCGGTACCGGCGACGATCTGCAAGAGTTGGTACAGGCGATTATGTCCCGCAGCCAACCCACGGAGGAGGCGGTTGCTCTGGCAACTGCCACATTTCCAGGTAAGGTTTAGGGGTCGCGATGTTTTCTCGATATCCACTGCCAGGAGCGGGGTTAGTTACGCTCCGATCCTGGAGTGGGTACTGGCGGCACGCTGGGCCGGTTACACCTACGAACAGTTCGAGAAAATGGACGGTGACAGGCAGTCGTTCTATGTCGCCGCCAGACGCGCTGAGTTGCAAATAGAGGCCGTAATGACCAAAGAAGCAAACAAGAAGGCGAAACAGAAATGAGCGGAATGCCTCTTGCCGGCGTTCAACTGGTGGCGCAAGACTACGCGCCGTTTATGGCTGCAATGCAAAATGCAACCAAAGCGGTCGAGGCGTTTGGCGCGGCCACTACCAACAGCGGCAAGACCGCCATGCCTGCGCTTGCCGACGGAGCGAAAAGCGCCGCCAGTGGCCTGGACGGGCTGAATGTCCAGAGTCTGATCGGCGCGAACGTGGTCGGAAATTTACTGACCGGGGCCATTACCACCGCCTGGGGCCAGTTGACCGGATTTGTCAATCAAATGCTCTCCGGCGTGGGCGCCATGCAAGACCTGATTATCAACCTGGAAACGCTGGCGGCTCGCGAAATCCTCTATTCCGGCGTAACCGACGACATGAGCGAAGCCCTGAAAATGGGAGCCTCGAACGCTGCCGGGATGTTCGATGAGTTGGAAAGGCTCTCAATTGCCAGTCCATTTCGCTATGAGCAGGTGGTCGGCGTCTTTCAGATGGGGATGCAGTTTGGCCAAACGTCTGAAATGGCGATGAAACTGACCGGGGCAATTACCGACCTGGCCGCAGTCAACAAGGGCATTCCTGGGATCATGCAGCGTCTGAGTTATAACTTCTCGCAAATGAGCATGACCGGAAAAATCATGGGTCGCGATATTCGCGACCTGGCAATGGCCGGCCTCGACCTCAACAAAGTGCTTAAACTCCAATTGGGAAAGACCGTCAAAGAGGTCAATGCCGACCTATCCTCCGGCAAGATGGCGTTCGAGGATGTAGCACAGGCACTGGTAGATTACACAGACAAATACATTGGCCCGGCGGCAAAGCGCGCCAGCCGGACGCTCGGCGGTTTGGCCTCGACCCTCGCTGATATTAGTTTTTTTACTAGCAAGGCGCTTCTATTGCCGGCGGCCCAACGTTTCACAGACGCACTGGGGGGGGTGCTAGATAAAATCGTTATATTCGCAACGTCAAGCGATATAGAGCGCGCCGGAATCGTGCTGGATGTTTTCGCAGAGAAGTTAGTCAACGCCGCCGGGCTAGGCGAAAAAGAAGTCGCTACGAGCTTCGATCAAATGCGCGAGACCGTCATCGAAGAAACCGGCGGATGGGGAGATGTTCTTTCCGATGTAGCCGGAGAAGCATTTGAATGGGGCGTGAATGTCATCGCTCAACTTGCGGACGGCATTCTTGAGGGCGTCTACAATGTTCTTAGTTTTGCTATGGAAGCTGTGGCCGGAATGCTGTCTTGGTGGCTTTCCCCCGGCTCTCCCCCGCGCGTGGCTCCAAATATCGACGCCTGGGGCGCTTCCGCGATCAACGAATATCTCAAAGGCTTTAGCGAGGCAGACTTTGACCTGGTAGACGCTATCTCGAAGCCGCTCAAAGCGGCGCTCTCCCTGGCCGCCGATATGGGCGCGATTGGCGAGGGCGATATCAACGCAATCCTCTCGGAGATTATGCGCGGCGCAATTGCCGCCGCGGCCGGGGAGGGCGACTTTGCCGACGTTCTGGCGAAGATACAAGCCACCGCCGGCCCGTTTGCGAACGAAGTCGCTAACCTGGCCGAAAAGCAGTTTGCCCTGGCAATGGCGACCAAAGAGGCCGAACAGTGGCAGAACGAGTTGAACGACGCCCAGCAGCGGGCATTCACCGCCGGGAAAGCCGTCTCGAAAGGCGTGCAAGAGTATAACGACCTGCTGCGCAAGGGCGCGAGCAAAGAGGTACTCAAAGCGAAACTGGCAGAGATCAACGCCAGCCGTCAGGCGCAAAAAATCGCTGTCGGCGAGGCCCAAACGGCGGCAGAGAAAGTACAGGGTGCGCAAGAGGGACTGGGAGCGCTCAAAGAGCAAATCGGCTTACAAGCAAAACTTGTTGAGCAGTTGACAGAACTGGCGCGCCTGCAAACCCTACCCGCCGAGACAGTCGAGCGCGGGGGCGGCGGGGGCGAACCAGAGCTTCCCAGTGGTGGAGGTTTCCCCGACATCGACACAAGCGAGATGTTTGAGAATATGCGCCTCGAAATTGAGAAGGGAATCAATACTGCATTCAGCCCGATTACCGACGTGGCTAAGGAATGGAAAAGAAAATTCCAGCAGTTGGAAATTGATATTGGGTTGATGTTTGCTAAGTTATACCTGAAAGCATTAAAGAATCCCGTTTTCCTGGCATTGGTTCGAGGGCTGATTGCGACGGTTGACGCGTTGCGAGAAGGCGATTGGGCCGCGGCGTGGGAGGCTTTTTCTGGCAGTATATCCAACGCCTGGACTCTGATGCAGCCCGGAATAGAGGCAATTAAAACGGCAATCTGGGACATGATTCCGGAGCCTATCCAAACGGGATTTGAAGTTATCGGAGAGTCGATCTCCGACGCGTGGTCTTTGATCTCTGGTTCATTCTCAAGCGCGTGGGACGTAATTGAGCCAATCTGGACGGATTTTATCAACGCGATCACCGGTCCGGAAAGCACAAAAAGATGGCAAGACGGGCTGACCATTGTATCGACCGTTATAACTACGATTATCGGGGCGCTATTGGTGGGAGTTGGATGGATGATTAATTATTTTTCAGTCATTATCTCAACTATTGTCGCGGTAGTAACCTCTGTTGTCGCCGGCGTCCTGTCTGGAATAACGTTGATGACAGACGGATTTAATTTGGCGTGGGAGTTGATCAAAGAAGCCTGGAACGGCATAGCCTCTATACTGTCGGGAGAAGGCGGAAGCATCGGAGATGTAATTGGTAATTTATTGGGCGGAATTTCTGTGGCAATCATAGCTTTCTTTGGCGGCCTTCTGATGGCGGTAGCGACTTTTGTTACTTCGATGTGGACAATGGGAACGGATATTGTCGCCGGATTATGGGGCGGAATAGCCGAGGAATGGGCATCTTTTAGCGAATGGGTCAGCGGAGTGTGGCAGGGCTTGGTAGACTGGTTCAAGGAAATCTTTGGAATAGAATCCCCCTCTACTGTATTCAGTGATTTAGGGACGTCCATTATCGAGGGACTTAAAAACGGAATTGACACCGCGTGGGTGACAGCAAAAGCGGCGTGGGAGGCTATTTGGGAGTCTATCTCAACCACGGTCAGCACGGTTATTACTGCAATCAAAACGAACCTCAGCACAACAACCGCCGAAATCAAGACCGCATGGGACACCTTCTGGACTGGACTTGGAACCACGGTTACAACCGTCTGGAATACGATCCTGACCGGAATTGAAACCGCTATCTCCGGGGCTGATGGCGTCCTGGCGAAGATAACCAACATGGTTACGAGTATCGGAACCGCCATTTCTAACGCCTACGAGAACCTGACCTTGATTGGGGCCAATATCATCAAGGGCATGATCGACGGCATTACCAGCACCGGTCAAGCCCTGCTGGACGCGGCCGTGGCTGTCGTCAAAGCGGCCGTCACTGCGGTTCTGGCGTTCTTGCAGGAAAAGTCACCCTCGAAACTATTTATGGATATTGGCGAAAACATCTCGCTCGGTATGGCAGAAGGCGTTGAACAGGCCGCCAACGAACCGGCGCAATCGGCCAATCAAATGGCTGCCGGCACCGTCAAGGCCGTGCGGCCCCCGTCTACCAGTCGCGTCCAGCCACCCGCGACCCGCGCCGGAGTCAGCGTCCAGATCGGTGACGTGTATATTTCGGACGCGCAAGAGGGACAAATGTTCGAGGCCAGAGTTGAGCGGGCCGTGATGAAAGCACTAGGAGCAGTCTAATGGGACAGTACACGCTGGCAGAACTGGTTATCACAGACGGCTCGAACCTGGTTGATTTGCTCTATCACTTCAAATTAGCCGGCTGGCAACCCGCCACCGCCACCTACAAAGACGGCGGCGTGTTTCAGGATTCGCCTATCGCGGACGGCAGGCGGCTGGTGCAGCGGTATTACCAGAACCTGACCGAAACCTTCCAACTGGCAATCAAAGCGGGCAAGATCAATTCGGCTATCAGCGACTTGAACCGGCTGCGCTCAATGCTCGAATCGGCGGCTGATTATTGGGCCTCAGACTGGAACGACACGAAAGTCTGGATCGAAGCGCGCGGCGTGGGTGAAACCAACCGGCGCTATGCCCTGGTGGTTGCAGGCCAGGCTCCCAACGACCCTAACCCGTATGCGTCACCGTTTGCGGGGCCGTTTGGGAACGTGGGACTCGTGGAAGTGATTATCGAACACCTGATCTGGCTGGACGTCAAGCCGACCAGTTGGAACGAGACACCGGTCTCTGCTATGCGCAACCTGGGCGGCGGGTTCGCGGTTGGAAACGTAGACGAGAACGGAGCACGGGCCACCGAAACGGACGGCACGGTCTTTTTCTCCAACTCGGACGCCAATTACAACGACTTAGACACGGTCAATTTTGATCTTGGCGGCTATATTACTCATGTCGCCAGCGACACGTTCGCTGCGCCGGCAAACTTGGTCAACGAATCGGTCTCATCGGCCACCACGCTGATTGACACCACCGGGGTCGCAGTTGGGGCGGCGCTCTACTTCGGCAGTACAGTGGCGGCGTTTAGTAACCTGATCCTAAACCTGTCCGTGGCGAGAGTTAATTTCACCATCGGCACATGGGAATACTGGAATGGGGCGGCATGGGCCGCGCTCTCGAATGTGATTGATAAAACCAGCGGTCTTTCCCTGACCGGCGTCAAAGAGGTCAACTGGACATTCCCGTCAGACTGGGCGCAAACGGTGGTCACGGTAGACGGCGGGGCAGTCAATGGCTGGTGGGTGCGAGTGCGCATTACCGCCGCTCCGGTTGCCGCCTACACCGCGCCCGTGCAGGCGGCGCAAGTGATTTACACCGCCAATTGGCCGTTCGTGGAAGTGCAAGAGGAAGATGTGTCCGGGACGCTGCCTGCGTTACTGAGAGCGATTATGCAGCGTTACAACACGAACACCGACATTGACCGGATTTTAGTCGGCTTACGCTCAATGGATCGCGGGATTGATTTTAGCCATATGATTGACCTGGGCGTGAGCGCCAGCGGAGGCGGCGGAACGCTTACGCAAGCCGATCAAATTAGTTTCAGCGCCGGGATCGTCTCGGAGGCCCATGTCGGGCCATCCGGCTACCGGTTGAAATACGCACCCGTCGCGGCAGGCAGTGAAACAATCACTATCAACTGGAGCAGCACGGATCGCAACATCCAGTGGTTGGGCCGTTTCCGGGTGCTGATACGCTACACCACCTCAGACAACGTGGCGGGTTATTTTGCGGCAGAGGTGGTGACTTTGCGCGGAGCGGCTACCAGCGCCACCACCGGCTCTGCGTTCCTGAATAATACTACCGACGATTATGCCGTTGCCGGGATCGGGACGCTCGACACGAAAGGCGCTACCGCTATCAGCGAATCAAGTACATTCCAAGTTCAAATCACGTTGACTGCTACACAGGGAGCGGTAGACGACG
>Ga0209417_1002874_pt1 | contig 24792 bp, 23 predicted proteins | sample RifGroF2_FD_184002 | JGI IMG/M metagenome (GOLD analysis project Ga0209417, IMG submission 184002) | Groundwater microbial communities from Rifle, Colorado, USA - Groundwater F2 (SPAdes) (version 2) | ecosystem: Environmental > Aquatic > Deep subsurface > Groundwater | place: Rifle, Colorado... | reverse complement strand
TGAGCGAAACAAAGTGTAGCGAGGAATCTGTCTAGTGCAGTGTTAAGTTAATTCTGTCCGGTTGAAGGAGGTTATGTTTTTGTAGGAGCCTCCGCAGAAACGTAGTTTCGAGGACAAGCGACGGAAAAAATATAACCTCCAAAACTTAGTTGACAAAGCACTAGTTGACTCACTGTCACCCTGAACTTGATTCAGGGTCTGTCCGACTTGTGATTCTTGCTTAAATTCTAAAATAGATAGATGCTGAATCAAGTTCAGCATGACATTTCATGATTTTATGTAAAATGAACAGATTCTTCGAGCAAGAGATAAAAGCCTTCAGAATGGCAGAGGGTTATAAATAATACTCACCTTCAAAAACAAAATCAGCTTTTCCTGTCATAAAAACGCTGGAATCAGGCATTTCTTTGTTCCATTCGATAATAAGACTTCCGCCGGGCAAATCTGCTTTTACTGTATTATCTGTAAGTTCATTGAGGATAGCAGCGACGGTTGAGGCGCATGCTCCTGTTCCGCAGGCTAAAGTTATTCCGCAGCCTCTTTCCCAAACGTCAATTTTAATATTATTTCTTGAAAGGATTTTAACAAATTCCACATTTGTTTTCTCGGGAAACATCGTGTGTATTTCAATTTTTGAGCCATATTTTCTTGCAAGTAAAGCAGAATCTTCATCTGTAAAGATTATACAATGAGGGTTTCCCATGCTTACGGCTGTTATATAAAAATCTTTTCCTTCCAGCTCAAAAGGATAATTTATAACACAATCCAAGTCTTCAACATTAACAGGCACTTTTTTAGCTTCAAGTATCGGTTTGCCCATATCAACTCTTACTTCGCCATTATCCAGGATTTCCGGTGTAATTGTTCCTGCCAGCGTCCATACGGTAAATTTCTTCTTATTTATTAGACCTTTTTCGTAAACATATTTGGCGAAACATCTGATTCCATTTCCGCACATCTGGGGTTCTGTGCCGTCAGAATTAAAAATTCGCCAGCTTATGTCAGTATCAGCCTTGACATCAGTTGGATTTACTATTATTAATCCGTCTGCTCCAATTCCAAAGTTCCTGTCGCACATTTTTTTTGCAAGTTGACTGTAAATTGTCATCCTGAGCAAAGGCGAAGCCGCAGCGTGAGAATCTGTTACCTCTGTTACATCTTTCCCGTCAACGATTATAAAATCATTTCCCAGCCCGTTCATTTTGGTAAATTTTATTGTGTTTTTAAACATTTAGTTTTTCCTTTAATTCATATTATTTTATATTTTATCTTGAAAAATAATTGATTACTATGTCACCCTGAACTTGTTTCAGGGTCTATCCATCATACTAATGCAATGATTCATTAATTATCAAGGTATGAATATGGATTAAGTTTCTGTAGGAGCCTCCGCAGAAACGTAGTTTCGAGGACAAGCGACGGAAGAAATTTAATCCATTAACACTAATAATGCCTATAAGCGTAATTGAATAGATGCTGAAACAAGTTAAGCATGACAAGAAAAAGTTAAAATAAAAAGCACTTTAATATATAATTTAAAAAAGTAAATTTAATAACAAAGGAGCAAAACCCATGAAATTTTCTCATACAATGATCAGAGTAAAAAATATAGATAATTCCCTGCATTTTTATAAAGAAGTTTTAGGCTTGAAATTGCTCAGAACAATGGAACTACCAGATGCCACGCTTTATTTTGTTTCTGATGAACAAGAATGCTGTACGATAGAACTTACATATAACCATAAACTTCCTGAAGGCGGGTACAATCACGGAAATTACTTTGGACATCTGGCTTTTGATACGGATGATATGGATAAATTCACAGAAACAATGAAACTTCACGGGCTGGAATATGTCTATCCTCCTTTTGAAATTAAAAAAGGTACTAAAATAGCTTTTCTGAATGATCCTGACGGATTCCCCATTGAAATAATTGAAAGAAAATAGGTTTATTTTTTCTGTCAACAAGCTTAATACATGTAACCTGACTATTTCCACGGGTGGCTAATTGTTGCGTTTAAATGCTGATGCTAATTTAAACTTGTTAGTTTAATAGCAAGTATTTTGAATAAATAGGAGGTTTTTTTAATGAGAATCGCGCAATTTGCACCTTTATGGGAAACCGTTCCCCCAAAAAAATACGGAGGAACAGAACTTGTTGTATATGTATTATGTGAAGAACTTTCCAGAAGAGGGCATGAGGTTACTTTATTCGCCTCCGGCGATTCAAAAACTTCTGCAAATCTTGAAGCCATAATTGAAAAACCTATGAGAGAAGCGGGAATTTTGAATGTTTCCTGCTATGAAAATATGGCTATGGCGAAATTAATTGAAATGAAAGATTCTTTTGATATTGTTCATAACCATCTTGGACCTTCGTTTATTCCTTTTAGCGGACTTCTGGGGATTCCCGTCGTAAATACAATTCATGGCGCTTTTATTAATGAAGAAGATATTAATTTTTGCATGAATTATAAAAATAGTCCTTTTATTTCAATAAGCGATTCTCAAAGAGTTGGAGCGCCCGATTTAAATTATGTTTCTACGGTTTATAACGGCATACAGGTTGAAAAATATACTTATCAGGAAGAACCTGACAGTAATAATCCTTATATTGCTTTTTTAGGAAGACTTTCTGAAGAAAAAGGCGTTCATCATGCCATAAGACTTGCAAAAGAAACAGGTAATAAACTTATTATTGCCGGTAAAATCGATGTAAATGACAGAGCATATTACGAAAAAGATATCAAACACCTGATAGATGGAAAACAAATCGTTTATATCGGTGAACTTGGTCACGATGACAAAGTTGAATTGTTAAAAAATGCATTTATGACAGTGCATCCTGTAACTTGGCCGGAGCCATTCGGATTGGTAATGGCGGAATCCATGGCATGCGGAACTCCTGTTCTCGCGCTAAATCAGGGTTCTATCCCGGAAGTTATAAGCCATAACGTTACAGGCTTTGTTGAAAATGATATTGAATCACTTATAAAACGGGTTAAAGAAGTTGAAAACATAGATAGATGGGCTTGCAGAAAGCATGTTGAAGATAATTTTTCCGCTGAAAGGATGACTGAAGGTTATCTTGCTGTATTCAGAAAAATTATAAGCAGCCGAATTAAAAACTTAGAAACTTCAGGAGTATAAAATGGCAAAAGTTTTAACATATACTGTGGATTACTGTCCTTACTGTAAAAAAGCCAAAGCCCTTTTGACAGAAAAAGGCGTGGATTTTGAAGATATTGATATTACCGCTAATGAAGACGAAATGAGGGAAAAAATCTCTAAAATAACAGGCGGAAGAACGACCGTGCCGCAGATTTTCATAAATGGTGTTCATGTAGGCGGATATACAGATTTAAAAGCTTTGGATGCTTCGGGCAAGCTTGATGAGATGCTTGCTCAATAAGTATGATTAAAATTGAAATACTATACCTATTGCATCTCAATGACAATATAAATTAAGGTTATTTATTTTTTTTACTGCGTTTGAAGAAAAACGGGAGGAATAATCCTCCAAATAATATTGGCAAGCCTACTCCGTTTGCAATGAGAGTAATTGCAACTGTTATAAATATTGAAATAAATATCCATTTAAAAAGAAGTTTTGTGTCCAAAATTTTAGGTTCAAGCTCGGATTTAATTTCTTCGGGAACTTTTGTTCCGCAAAAATCACAGTATTTGCTGTCTTCTTTTAAATTTCTACCACAAACCGTGCAGTTCATACTAACCACCTTTTGTCATTGCGAGACTGTAAATCAGCCGTGAGAATCTAATCACTTAATCTTAATTAACATTATAGGACAAGTACATTCCGATAAAACCCTTTTTAATGTTGAGGCTCTTAAATGTGAAAAAGTCCCATGCCAGGCTATCGCTATAAAATCATTTTTATTTTCCTTCGCAAAATTCAAAATTTCTTCGGCAGGGTTGCCGTGTGAAAGAGATAACTTAAGATTTAGGTTGTTATGATTATGCAAAATAGGACAAAATCTTCTCATAAACTCTTTTGACCAGGAATTCCATTCATGCTGCGGATAATCTTCATAATAAGGCGCGGTAAAAACCCCTTCTTCTTTTGGCGGTTCAACGCTATGACAGGATATATGCAATAAATCAATTTCAGCGGTTGTCTTTACAAGAATATTCATCGCAGGAAGAAGTGCCTGAGCAGAATTAGGTGCTCCGTTTAGCGGAATTAACGCTTTTTGAGGAATCCATTTACCGTTTTGACAAGTTAGTTCTACATCAGGTTTGATTAACAAAACAGGTTTAAAAGTATTTTCGACAACTTTTATTGCTACAGAACCTGCTTTTTTACTTGTGTCACAAGTTTCTCCGTGCGTTCCCATTACTATATAATCGCATTGGTCACTTTCTTTCAGAATTACTTTTGCCGGATCACCTGTTTTATGGCTAATTATATAACAGCTTAAATCTTCTTTTTTTATACCGAGTTTTGCCAAAAAAGCATTCTGATCAAGATTTTCTTCTGATATATGAAGTATGCAAAGAGTTGTTTCAAGAAGTTCCGCAAGGCTTTTTGCGGGCAAAAATGCTTTTAATGAGGCTTCTGAGCCATCAAGAGGCAACAATATCTTTTTCATTCCTTTAATCCTTCCAATTCCAGTTCCCATTTATTTGAATACCTTTGTGATTACTGTTTTCTTCAAGTTCTTTCCAATTATTTTTTCCCAGGCTTACAAAAATATTTTTATCTCCCGAAAGTGAAAAACTTATTTTTTCTTTATTCAAATTAATTTTTAAGTCCTGTCCATGCCATTTGATAGAAAATTGAATATTTTCCCAGTATTCCGGCATGTGAGGATCAAATAGCAAGCCTTTATCAGTCGGATACATCCCTGCAAATCCCATAACCACAGACATCCACACTGCCCCCTGTGAAGCAATATGAATTCCGCCGGCAGAATTGCCAAAATGATCATTTAGGTCGATTTTGGCATTTTTTACAAAATAATCATAAGCTTCATCGGTTTTTCCAATGCGCGCAGCTATTAAACTATGAATACCGGGGCTTAAAGAACTTCCGTGTCCTGTTCTGGGTTCATAAAATTCGTAATTTCTACGGATTATATCCTCAGAAAAGTTTTCTCCAAAAAGATATAGAAACATCAAAACATCGGCCTGCTTTAAAATTTGTGTTTTTTTAGTTTTTTCTTGCCCAAGAATTATGTCCATAGGCACAGACCTTGGTTCAAACTGTTTTAAATCAACGTATTCTAAATCATAAAACCCTTTGAATTGCTCGAATAGCCCTGTTTCCTCATCAAAACCCGAATAAATTTTTTCTTTATATTTTTCCCAGTTTTTTATATCAGAATTTTTCAATTTAATTTTTTTCTTAAGAAGAGAAAGCTCTTCGCTGTAATTATTTTTCATAAAATCAAAGGTTTGAACAGCGATTTCAAAATTATGCCGCGCCAGATAATTTGTATACGCGTTGTCATCAACTTTTTCGTGATATTCATCAGGACCTATAACTGTAGGAATATGATAAAGTCCGTCATCTTCCAGTCTAATTAAGCTTTCGCAAAATCTTGCCGTTTCAAACAGAATTTCAGCGCCATGATTTACTAAAAATTCCCTGTCTTCCGTTGCTTGCCAGTATTTCCAGATGGAATAAGCAATGTCTGAAGAAATATGGTTTTCGTATTGACCTGATAAAATATAAATAACATTTCCGTTAGGCAGTATTACATGAGATGGAGTCATCTCATGACCTGTATCAGTTGATTCCCACGCAAAAGATGCCCCTTTAAATCCCGCTTCTTTTGCATGTTGTCTGGCACCGTCTAGTGTTTTGTATCTGTACAAAAGCAATTTTCTGGCAATTTCAGGCTTTGTATAAGTAAAAAACGGCAACAGGAACATTTCAGTATCCCAGAAAACGTGTCCTTTATAGGCTTCTCCTGAAAGATTTCTCGCCGGAATAGAATACCTGTCCCCACTAAATTCACCGGAAATAATCAAATGATACAGGGCAAAATCAATAAATTTTTGGTCACATTCACTGCCGGTAATTTTTACGGCTGATTCATTCCAGCGTGAAAACCATTTTTCGACATGTTTTTGTGCGCTGGTTTCAAAAAAATCATGACCTAACTTTAAAATATTCTCCTGTACTGCTTCTTTGGGGTGAGGCGTGTCCATATTGCTATAAATAGTAGTTAAGCTTTTTATGTTGTAAATTTTTCCTGCTTCTGCCATCCATTTCCATTCTTCAAAGCTTCCGCCGAAATTGTTTATGGTTTGATAAGCAAGATTAGGAGGATATGATTGGATGAAAGTGTCATCAAAATAAGAAATATTACTTTTTTGCAGCAACATAAACTCTTTATTACTGAATTTTGACTTCATTTGAACAGAAGCATGGTTATCAATACTTAAATTCTGGTTTATTAAATAATTAAAATCCGCTGTATTACAATCTATCCCCGATAAAACTTTTAAATTACCCGTGTAATTCTCAGGTTTGATTAAAACACATTTGCCTAATTCGTGTTTGTTACTGATTGAAATGTATTTTATTGTTTTTATACTGGTAATTCTTCCGATATTGTCTGCGTATTGCCATTCTCTGACAACGCAGCCGTTATTCAAATCAATATATCTGCGATGGAAAAGCGTTTCATGTTTTGTTAAATCAAGTTGTTCATCTTCTACAAAAATCTTTATTCTTGTCCAGTCAGGGATTTTTACCAGAATATTAAAATCATTATAAATATCTTTTTCATAAAAACCTGCAAGAAAAGTCCCTGGAGTGCTTTGTGGATAAAGCTCTTCAAGAGAGTTTCTCGTGCCTATGTAGCCGTTTCCCATAGAAAAAAGAGTTTCTATATCTCTTTCCTTGGCGGGTAAATAGCTTTTTTCGGAAAGAGAATTGTAGGGTTTTAAGGAAAATTTGCTTAAATTTAGGTCAAAAAAAATAATATCCATAACCTTTATTTTTCAAGGTTTGGATATTATTTTAAATTGTATAACCATGCTAATTCTTACTTAATCGAAATCTGGTCGCTCTAGCCCTCGAGGCGCATATAGATCAAATGTCATATTTAAAGCTTTTCTGTTTGCTATTTTGTATAGTTCTTCAACTTTTTTAGTATCTTCTGCATTAGGATTTCCATAATATCTGTCTATACCGTTGTGTAAATGACTAGACGCTTTACTATAAAGTAATTGCGTTAAGTATTTATTGGAATCTTCTTCACATTTTTCAGCTATTTTAAATAGGATTTTTCCGGTCCTTCTGCTATAGGCTATTTTTTCTTCTACATTCCATTCGGTAGCAATTCCTGTAAGTTTATTAGATAACTGGTCAACCAATTCTCTTGTCTTATCACGAATCCCTGTTTCTTTGTCTCCTGCACGAGTATCCATAATTTTATTTGGATCTATTTGCCTATGGTATTTCATTAATTCTGTGTATAATTCGTCAGATGTTTGACCTTTGAATAGTTCTTTTTTACCAGATTTTGAAGAAGTTTCTCTAATATCAAGATTGTCATTAACAATCACTTGTTCTTTAACTGGTTTTTTAGCATTTATTGGTATTTCAAAAAACCCTTCACTAACTACTAATTCTCGTAAAATATCATTAATTGTTTCTTGAGTATCTATATCATTAACATCACGATCTTTCCCTTGTAAGAACTCTTTTGTGACTTTTTGTTTCAAATCACGATCTTTTCCGGTAAGTACTAGAATCTGGTGCGCATTAGGATAATAATACACATCACTTTTGCTACCACTTTCTTGCATTTTAAATTTTCTGTCTTCACAGGACAAAGGAGAATAAGAGACTTGTTTTTCAGCAGATTGTTCATTAGGGGATAATTTTTCATCTATAAGTTCGCTGATTTCTTTTCCTGCTTTATGAATATTATCTGCAGCAGTATAGTAGTTTGTTTTTGTGGCACGGCTAACATCTAACAAAGCTATGCCTTGGAACCCTAAACTTCTGTTCATTCCTACCTGCATTTTTATTTCTCCTTATATTTTTAAAGTGTAAAATTATTAACTTCTATTTATATAAGACCTCTAAAAATAAAAATTGATAGTTTATTCCTGTTTTTTTACAAAACTTAAAAATCCCCGACTTCTCGGGGATTTTGTTAAAAACATTTAAATTTATTGAGAAAATTATTTCAAATCATCTTCTGTAAGTTTAGGAATCTTCACTACTGCATAACCTGCATAAATAAATATAATAGTTATAGCCACTAATCCTACAATACTTACTATTTGCTCTAAATTCATAAATTTTCTCCCAATTTTCCAATTAATTTATGTATATCTTTATTGATATCGATTATTGAACTGATAAAAATTACGTCTAATCCAACTCCAATAGCTAATAATACAATTTTTAATAAACTGATTGGATTTAAATTAAATAATATTGTAATAATACCACCAGTTAAAACTATTGTAGTAGCCCACAAATTTTTTCTTAATTCGATATTATTTTCTATACTTTTATTTATTTGTTTTTCGTTCATATAGTTATTCTACCTTATTATTTAAAATTTGAATACTTTTTTGAAACCAAAAATCCTCGATTTTTCGAGGATTTTTATTATGAATAAATTGCCACGCTCCCTTTGGTCGCTCGCAATGACAACTTTTTTATACAGCAGTTTTTCCGATGATTTCTTCAGCAATGTTGTTTGGAACTTGTTCATATTTGGAGAATTCCATTGTGAAAGTTCCGCGTCCCTGTGTCTTGCTTCTGATATCGGTCGCATAACCAAACATCTCTGAAAGAGGAACACCGGCATTAACTTTTTGGATACCTGTGCCTTCAATGGCTTCCATACCTTCGATGCGGCCTCTTCTGGAGGAAAGATCTCCGATTACGTCACCTAAAAAGTCTTCTGGAACTTCGATTTCAACTTTCATTATAGGCTCAAGTATAACACCGCCGGCTTTTTTAACGCCTGCTTTAAAAGCTATACTTCCAGCAGCCTTAAATGCCATTTCTGAAGAGTCAACTTCGTGATAACTACCGTCAAAGAGAGTAGCTTTAAAGTCGATTACTTCATATCCGGCGATTACACCGCCTGTCATACTTTCTTCGATACCTTTTTGAACTGCGCCGATATATTCTTTAGGAACTGAACCGCCAACGGTTTTATTCTCAAAGATGAAACCGCTGCCCGGTTCAAGCGGATCAAGCTTAATCCATACGTGACCGTATTGACCACGACCACCTGATTGACGGATGAATTTGCCTTCAACTTCTACATGTTTGGTAATGGTTTCTCTGTACGCAACCTGTGGTTTACCAACATTAGCGCCTACCTTGAACTCTCTTAAGAGTCTGTCTACAATGATTTCAAGGTGTAATTCGCCCATGCCGGAAATAATTGTCTGACCAGTTTCCTGATCTATTCTTACTTTAAAAGTAGGGTCTTCTTCAGCCAGTTTATTAAGAGCCATAGATAATTTATCCTGATCAGCCTTTGTTTTAGGCTCAATAGCGATAGAAATTACAGGCTCAGGGAATTCCATTGATTCTAAGATAATAGGATTGGTTTCATCGCAAAGTGTATCACCTGTTGTTGTGGCTTTAAGTCCGACAGCAGCAGCCAAATCGCCTGCTCTTACTTCGTCAATTTCATTTCTTGTATCGGCTTGCATTTGCACTAAACGGCTAATACGTTCTTTTTTGCCTGTAGATGTATTTAATACATAGCTTCCTGCTTTAAGAACACCGCTATATACTCTAATAAAAGATAATCTTCCTACATAAGGGTCTGTCATTATTTTGAAAGCTAAAGCTGAAAACGGTTCATCATCGGAACTTGCTCTTTCTGTTTCGCTTCCATCAGGAAGAAGACCTTTTATAGGAGGAATATCAATAGGTGAAGGCATATAATCAATTACTGCATCCAGCAATATTTGAACGCCTTTATTTTTGAAAGCGGAACCGCAGGTTACAGGTAAAATTTTGTTTGCGATAGTCGCTTTTCTTAAAGCTGATTTAATTTCTTCTAATGTAGGAGTTTCCCCTTCAAGAAATTTCATCATTAATTCGTCATCATGTTCCGAAACTGATTCAATGAGCTGCTCTCTGTATTTAGCAGCAATTTCTTTCATATCTTCAGGAATTTCTGTTTCTTCAACTTCTTTTCCTAAATCATCTTTATAGATATAAGCTTTTTCATGAACAAGATCAACGATGCCTGTTAAGTTTTCTTCAGCACCGATAGGCAATTGAATAGGAACAGCATTTCCATGAAGCCTGTCACGGATTTGTTCAACTACTCTGTAGTAGTTTGCGCCGGTTCTGTCCATTTTATTAACGAATATTATTCTTGGAACACCGTATCTGTTTGCCTGTCTCCATACTGTTTCGGACTGTGATTGAACACCGCCAACAGCACAAAATACCATAACCATACCGTCAAGAACACGCAAAGAACGTTCTACTTCAACGGTAAAGTCAACGTGCCCGGGGGTATCAATAATATTAACCTGATAACCTTTCCAAAAGCTTGTTACGGCAGCGGATTGGATTGTAATACCGCGTTCTCTTTCCTGTTCCATAAAGTCAGTTACAGAAGTACCATCATGTACTTCACCGATTTTGTGGCTGCTGCCCGTATAAAAAAGTATTCTTTCTGTTGTAGTCGTTTTGCCGGCATCTATGTGTGCCGCAATACCGATATTCCTAAATTTATCCAGTGGGATATTCCTGCTCATGATCTGTCTACCTCTTAAAAAATTCAAAAACTCATTTATTCAATTTTTATAATTATCAATTAAATTCAATTTTTTCTTTAAATATATGAGTTCTTATATTTTAAGACCGAATTAAATTTAATTTGTTTCTGTGCGATTTTTTACAAATTGTCATTCCGAGGAGCAAAGCGACGTGTGAATTTGTCCATCTAAGAATAAAAGTAGATTGCCACATTGGAGCTAAAGCTCCTCCTCGCAATGACAATCCCTAATTTAAAACTTGCTTAGTATCTGTAATGAGCGAAAGCTTTGTTAGCTTCAGCCATTTTGTGAGTATCTTCGCGTTTTTTAACAGCAGCGCCTTCGCCATTATAAGCGGAGATGATTTCTTGCGCAAGTTTTTCTTCCATAGGCTTACCTGTTTTGGATTTAGCTGTGTCGATTAGCCAGGTTGAGCCTAATGCAAGCCCTCTTTCCGGTCTTACTTCAAGAGGTACTTGATAAGTAGAACCACCGATTCTTCTTGCTTTAACTTCAATTAACGGAGTAACATTTTTTAAAGCTTTTTGGAAAACTTCAATCGGTTCATCTTTTATTTTTTCTTTAATGATTTCTAAAGAATTATAAAAAATTCTTTCAGCAATGCTTTTTTTGCCTCTTCTCATTAATCTGTTTATGAATCTTGCCACATCTTCACTGTTAAAAATAGGATCTGTCAAAGGAACTCTTTTTTGCGGTTTATTTCTACGTGACATTTAATTATTAACCTCATTTTATACTTATAATATTTATTCAAATTAGGGATAGTTTATTTTTTAGGTCTTTTTGCACCGTATTTGCTTCTGCTTTGCATTCTGTTTTTAACGCCGGCGGCATCAAGTGTTCCGCGGACAGTATGATATCTAACGCCGGGTAAATCTTTGATTCTGCCGCCACGTATCAGTACCACGGAGTGTTCTTGTAAGTTGTGACCAACTCCCGGAATATATGAAGTTACTTCAAATCCGTTTGTTAATCTTATTCTGGCCACTTTTCTGAGAGCTGAGTTTGGTTTTTTAGGAGTTGTTGTATAAACCCTTGTACAAACGCCTCTTCTCTGAGGGCAGCTGGCTAATGCAGGTGATTTTGTCTTTTCGATTTGTTTTGCGCGTTCTTTGCGGACTAATTGATTAATTGTAGGCACTTATTCCTCCTTGGAATTATTTTTTATTATTCAATTTCTAATATAAAACACATATATTTAGATTTATTTTCAAACAACCATGAGCTGATGTCAACTTATTATAAAGAATTTATTTGAGTTTTTTCTATCAAGGGAAAGATGAAGGGCAAAAAGCCTGCAGGCTTTTTGCCCTTCATCTTTCCCTTGTACTGCTGTGCGAAGTTCAGCCCTTTGATTTTCTTCTTCAAGCATTATAACATCAGGTTTTTTACAATCCGGTTTTTTTCACTGCGGTTAATATTGTTAGTAATAAAAAGTCAGTATTGGCAAGAATGTTCAGCGTTTTGGTGCAAAGATAGTCCAAATTCTTGTAAAGATAATCCAGATTAAGAAATATTACCGTAAAAAATTAACAAGGAATTATTTTTGAAGAACAGGGAAAATATTTAGTAAAAACAGATTTTTTTATTATTATCAAGTTTTATTGTAAAGAGACAGTTAATCTGAGCTAAAGTATCAGATGATTTGAGCCATAAATCTATTCTATGTACCAGAATCTCCCGTTAAGTGTTTTGTTAATCTTTACTCCTCCTCTGGGATCTACTGTTACTTCTTCAGAAACAGAAGACTTTTCTTTGTGTGTTAAATTTCTTTCATAATTTACGCCCGTAATTTCTACATCATAACTGACACGGAAAGTATTATCATCTACCGATACAATATTTAAATTTGAAATATTGTAGTTTATATTATCAAATATATTAAAAATTCTTCTTAAATTATCTTCCAAATCAGAAATAGTACTTCCGTCAGCCGATTCCCACTTATTAGAAATAAATCTGACAACCTGTGATTCGCTTTTAGATTCATAAGCCTGTTTAAAATTGGCGTAAAAGTCTTTTATATTGTTTTCTGCCAGATTGCCCCCTTCTTTTTTCTTGTCAATTTCAAGCTGATGCAGGTTTCTAAGAATTTTTGAAATCAAATTGTTTATTTGCGCATTTAATTTGTCCAATTGTTTATCTAAAATAAAATCTTCAGTTTTTGAACAATCTAGAATTAATTTACATCTTTCAACATTCTCCTTGAAATTTTCGAGCTTTGAAATATTTTCTGTAAATGTTTCAAAATGCATTTTATACATGTGTTCATCTTTAATGCCGGCTGTCAGTGCTTGTTCCAGATGTTTATATTCTTCATCAATTTCTTGCACCTGTTTTTGTATTTCAGGAATAGCTGCTTTTAATCTTTGAGTTTCTTTTGCTTCTTCACTTATTCTGTTTGCTGTATCTATTTCTTCTAAAAGAATTAAAATCTCTTTATAGATTTTAACAAGCTGTTCATTATTTGATCTGCCAGAAGCTGATTCTTGAACTATTTTGTTAGCTTCCTCAGAAAAATTACGGCTTATTGCTTCAAACTCACGCCTGTTAAGTTTTATGAAAGACGCTTTACTAGCTTTAATTCTGTTTAATATTGACTCTAAAACTTTATAATTTTTTTGGGTTGCATCAATCTGCTCGATTAAAGAATCTATATCCAGTCTCAAAGTTTCAGGATCCAGCATCCACCTTAAACTTGAACCGCTGCCTGTCATCCATAAGCTATAATCTCCATTTAACCTATCTACAACTATGTCATAAAAAGGATGTTTTAAAGAAACCCCTGTAACCAGATTAACATCCGCTTTAATTTTTTCAAAAGCGGTGTGGGTGTAAATAAGACCGCCTGTGTATTCTGCAAGAAAGTCTTGCAACACTTGACTATCATACACAGCATTATTTTGTCCCGCTATCAACCTTTTAATTTGAAGATTTTGTTCTTTTTGTTTTTCTTTCAGCCTGTTAATTATAACTTTAATATCGCCGTCTCTTTTAGTATCTGCCTTAAAAGATTTGATTTTTTCTTTGTTTATCATAGGTTTATGGCTTATTTTATCGACAAAAATAAAATCTTCCGATGCATAAAGATTGTCCGACTTATAAACGGCATCTTTTATCTGGTCAATACTATTGATAAAATTAGCTTCCAGCGTTTTATATTTCTTTGCTCCTTCTGTTTCTTTCTCAATTCTTCTTTTAAGTCCTTCTTTTACAGTTTTCTGTCCGCTTTCTGCCTGAGAAAGAGCAAGTTCGAGTGTGGGGATTTGTTCTTCCAGATAGCCTATAAGGCTATTATAATCCGCAAATAACGGCTCAATTCTTTCGGCTCCCGGATTAAACCCGAGATATCTACTGTATTTATTAGAAAGTTCTATAATTTTTGATTGTATTAATTTGATTCTTTCTACATGATTTTCGCGGTTTGTTTTTGCTTTTTCCAGTATAATCCTGTAGGATTCAGCCTGTGTATTAATTTCTGAAATAGTTTTAGGAAAAGCTGTATCCCATTGCGTTATTTCGCTTACCGAATAATTCATTGTAAAGCAATTGGAATCAATGCCGTTCTCGAAAAAGTTTCCGTCACAAACTTTTAGAGGAGTAAACTTTTTTACTTCTTTCAACTCTTTGCGAAGACTCTCAAGGTCAGCCATTAATTCACTTACGGCTGTGTTTTTGGAACCAGTTAACTCTGCATATAAAGCTTTAGCCTTAATTCTTATCTCTTCAACTCTGTCGCCTTCTCTCGCTGCGGATGAAGTAATTTTAAGCCCCGTATCGGCGGGAATTACTTTCATTAAGGACTCTAAAGCAACTTTTTTTTGTTCTGCAATATTTTGTTTATTTAAAGAATCTTGCTCGCAAGCAATTGCCAGTTGCTCATAGATGCCTTGCAGTTTTTGTTTATCTTGCTCAACAAAACTCATGGCTGTTTTGGCATCTGTTTCCATTATGTCGCAAAGTTCATCAAGTTTTTTAATGAGTTCTGCCGCCTCGTTAGGGTTGTTTTTAGCAAACTGCAATGTTTGATCCGAAACTTGAATTAACGATGCAATAATAGGACTCATTTTATTAACTGCAACGACTGTAGTTCCTGTAATAGACGATGTTATAAAGTTATCAACAATTATCGGAATTAAATTGGCGGAAATTCCTTTTACCGCTACGCTAACCTGCTCCCACTTTATATCAACAAGTTTTTTATAAATTGCTTGACCCGCTGCATGATTTGATTTTATTTCCGCCTGAAGCCTGCCTGCTTCTTTTGCAAGTTCACAATTTTGCACATCGGCAGTACAGCTCACATTAGGCATTTGAGGCATTTCCAAGGGCTTTTCATAAAAAGCTTTTAACTCGGGGTAATTTTTGTTAGCTCTTTTTTGTTTGAGAGCGTCTACAAGTTTAGACCAGCCCTGTACATCATTTGCCCAGCTTGCCATTTCTCCTGAACCTGCGCCAAAATCAGCTTTTCTTGAGTTAGGACTCCAATAATATTTCATTAATTGCTTTTTATCATCGTCATTTAATTGATTCCACAGGTTCATATTGGTTTTAGAACCGTTTTCATCAGTTTTGTACTTGATTCCGTTAAATTCTATAATCGCATAAGTCGAAATCAAGCCGTCTGTGTATCCGCTGATAAACTTTGCTTCTGATTTTACTGGCAATGAAGGAAACCCAAAGCTTAAAATACTTGTTATCAGAAGAAATAAAGTGATTTTGTTTTTCATATTATATCCCTGTTTATTATATTAAAAATTTGTTGAGCCATCAGGCTGGTATTTGTATTTGAAAGTCATTGTATTCACGCCGCAATTCGGCTGAGATGTTAATTGCAGAAGCGCATATTTATTATTTGGGAGCTTAAAGGCATAAACATCATTCAATATCGGTGTCATATAAGTTTTTCCGGCAACTTCATAGCCTGATGTCGGTGCCTCTGTTACACTGTCTATGTTTGATACCCCTGTCAAAAGTTGCGATTGTGTATCATTTTTTGTTGTCAGTATCGCAGCCACACACATTCCCGCAAATTGTTGATAATACTCAAAATGCCCGCTTGGAGTTCCATCTGTTTCATCAATAACAGAAGAAGTTATAAAATCGAAACTTTGATATTGGTTTTGACCGGCGGTAAAGAGGGAATTTGTTTCTGATGCGATTTGAGAACCGTTTATATCAGAATCGTTTTCAATGATATCCATAGCTGTTCTAAAAGGTTGCTCGTTTACGTTGCCGCTGTTGTCAACGAGAAGAATAGGGTCATTGTTTGTTGCTTGAAGCGTTCCCGTTGCGACATTTCCCGCATCGGAAAGCCCGAAAATAAGCGGGTTTTTCATGCTGTAAACTTTAAATTTGCCGTTTTCGTTTGTCAGAACAAATTCCGTATAGCCTTTGTCTGTATAAGTTTGACCGCTTTTTGAGGAAACAACTGTTCTGTTAAATTGAATTGCGACATAAACTTTTCCACCGGAAGAACTTGTAATATTGTTTATAAAAGGATTAATTTTGATTAAATCAAACGCATTAAAGTCTTTTCTGACCGCAGAATCCAAAACAGCCGAATCTCCGGCAAAATCAGAGCTTACATAAGTCATAAACAAGTTAGACTCTTCATTTTCATAAGCCTTAATCATATTATTTATTGCTTCAATAACTTTTCCGTTGATACTTTCGTTAATAACCGTGATTTCTTTATAAGTTTCGTCAACTTTGTTTATTTGTCCCATTGTGTCGCTGACTTCGATATAAACCTGATATTTATAGTCAAGATCAGGAGAAAAACTGTATGTAAATGCGCCGCTGTCTGAAACTTTAGCTTTTTCCCACGTTTGTTTGTTGTCTTTAGTGATTTTTACATATCCGACTTTGCCATTTTTTATGTTAGTTTTGCCTTTTATTGTAATAGTACCGTTTGTAAGGCTGTCTTTATATAAAACAGCTTTGCTTCCAAGTTCTTCATAAGAGTTATCATTTAAATACAGATAATCAAAACCCGTTTCGTCATTCCCTTGACCGAAAATCCACCATTTTGCCTCTGCTTTGTTTACGATAAAACCCAAAGAAATTATTGCAACTATTAATATTAAAAATTTTTTCATTTTTATTCCCTCTTTAAATTCCTGTTACGCCAAATAAATAAGGCTTTCTCATACTATAAAGTTTATAAACTTCACCCTCTTTTTTTAGTATTAATTCTGTAGTTCCGCTGTCAGAAACTATTTTTCCTGCGGTTCTGTCCTCAAGAGTTCTTGTGTAGTTAAAAATAACGGCAATTTTTCCGTCAGAGCTTTTAACTGCGCTGTTTACAAAAACTTTTATATTAATATAACTGTATTTTAAGTAATCTTGCCTTATTGAACTGCTTAAAATACTGCTATCCAAAGTAAAATCTTCGCTTACAAAGTTCATAAACCTTGAGGAAGTTTTGTTTTCATATGCCGAAATTAAATTATTCAAAGTTTGAATGGCAATTTGCTGTGTTTGATAATATTCATTTCCTTCAACAGAATTTCCAGAGGGACTGCCGATTTTTATTTCAAACGGCAATTTCCAGAAAGCTTCCGCTTTTTGGTTTACAAAAATTAATGTTAATAAAAGTACAAAAAGAAATTTAGTTATAAACTTAATCATTTTTAACATTTCCTGTTATTTAGTTATTAAAGAGTTTCAGCCTTGTTTTTCTTGCCTACAAAAAGGTCTATAGGGATATTAAGACCCATTGAAATACTTTTTTCCGCAAAATTTCGTGATCTTGTCTGAAAATTAAAGTCGTTAATCGAAGCTCTTAAGAATATTGTACTGCTGTTAAGTTTCCCGAGAAATGACGGTCTGTAATAAATACTTATACTTGAAAATAATTTGTTTGAATTATCGCCTGAAGGTGTCGCTAATATATTTTGACCGAATTTAAAGTTGGAAGTGATTTTGTGCTTTGGAATATCAAGCCCTAAACCTGCGGAATACTCAATAATTTTGTCAACCCTGTTAAAAATCTCATCTTCTATAAAGTTAGAGCCTGCATTGATAGAAGGTTTTAAGACAATGCCTTTTATCTTGTGTCTGGAGCTTAAAGAAGTGCTGTAGTTGTAATCAAGGGTATTTCGGGCATTTCCGCTTGTTCTGTACTGCGCAAATCCGAAATTATTGTCCATATCTATAAATCCAAATCTGTCCCTGTAGCTTAAATTTGTGTAATGGTCAAAATTAACGGGCTTTTTGCCTGTTCTTTTGTCAAATTTAAAAGTCAAATCAGTTTCCGAATATTTTCTGTTGAAAAGTCTTTTTATGTTTACGCCTAATTCAGGCTTATAGTTGTCATTTCTGTTTGCGGAGTTACTGAGCGAATTTTGATACCACATAAAACCCGAATTAACAGTTACGTTTTTAGAATATTTATATTTCCATTTAGCCGAAGCTTTTTGTCTGTCCTGCGATGCAGAACCAAGAAAAGTCTCAAATTTGGGGTTTACTCTTTCGTATGATAAATTAACCCGACTTGGTCCGCCCTGTCCTATTGCTTCAATCCTGTGAGCATTCCCAAACAGCGTATGCTTAATTTCATTTACGCCCGCCTGATTTTTTGTCTGAGAAAAAGCGGATTCTCCTCTTACAGTTAAGCCTTTAATTGGTCTGTATTCATAATCAAGGCTGTAAATATTATTATTGTAAAGAGTATCAGTATCAGCCTGTCTATCACTGTCATCCGACCTTAAATAACTTATGCCTGCATTAAGTTTCGGGGTTAAGTCATGTCTTAAATTAACCCCGTAAGCTCTTCTTTGCATCATTTGATAGTCTTTAAGCTTAAAAGCGTTTTCCCACTTAGGATACGCATTTCCAAAAACAACTGTCACATCCGGAAGATTATCGTCAGGGTTATAATATTTGTAAGATGCCCCTTTCAAAGTAGTATTCAAAGAATATTGAGAAAAAGATTCAAAAACATCACCACCGTTTATGGTATTGTTTCCATATTTTGCCTGACCCTGCATAGAGGTAAAAGTTAATCCTCTTAATTCTGTCCTGTTGTCGTTTGTAGCCTTGCCGCCGATATTAAAGTTGTAATCAAGTTTTCCTAAATTACCCTTGCCGTATAAATTCATGTTTTCAAGATAAGTAGTTCCATCTGTGAGAGAAGAATTAGCTTTTCCCGGACCTTGTACGTTATTAATATTAAGTTGTATATCATTTAACACATGAAATTCAGCCTGATTTTCAATTTTTCCTTTTAAGATTTTTTGAGGTTCTTCAACAGGAATGGTTTGTTGAATACCTCCTTTTAAGTCTTTGACTTCGATTATATTTAATTCTTCTGCGCTACATAAGTTTTGCGGAATCACTAAAAGCAGACATGCAAAAACAATTCTATAAAAAAACTTCATCTTCTTCCCTGACACATTTTATAAATAATTATTATTTGAGTTTAGTTCAAGTTTACTATACAGTCAAAATTATTAATTGATTTTATAAAACTACATCCTATAATACATTTCGTTATGTGATTTTCTGTTTTTAAACGGGTTTTAGATTTTGTCAAGCTCTTCTTTTTTGCATTGTAGCCATACTAAAAATTCCTCACTAATTGTACCAAGTGAGGAAAATATTAGGAGAAGATCTAAATGGAGCGTAGGAGATTCGAACTCCTGACCCCCACACTGCCAGTGTGATGCGCTACCAGCTGCGCTAACGCCCCATTTTGTTTAAAAATATTAATTATTGTTAATAGTTTTGATATTAACTATCAATTTTTATTTTTAGCTTACTTATAACTATCATAAAGAGCTTTTAAATACAATAAGATAGAGAAAGGTAAATTTAATATGTTAAGTCAATCAATTAGGTCAGGCGTAAAAGAAATTATTAACCACCAACCTAAAACATTGATAGATGGATATTTAAGTTTATCTACAAATAATCGAAAAATTATAGCTAATAAGTTTGGACAAAATCCTTTAGATTCTGGTAATATCAGGAAAAGCAATGAAATATTTGAAAGCTTAGTACAAAAACCTGAAACAAATCCGTTTAAAAAATGGGCAATCAGGACAGTATCTGCTATCGAAACGGCAAAATTGAAATGTTTAAGTAAAAACAAAAAAGATATTCCAGTAATTTTGGGACGTAAAAACGATGAAGATATGGCTCTACTTCGTAAATACCTTTCTAATAAAGCAAATGACGGACCTCCTTATCCCATTTATTATTAATATTCATCGTAAAAAAAGAGCTGGCAAACAGTTCTTTTTTTATTTATATTTAAATTATGGATGAAAATATAAATAATATTCTTAAAAACGATGGGGTAATAGCTTTTCCGACTGATACGGTGTGGGGAATAGGTTGCCTGCCGGAAAATAAAAAAGCTGTCGAAAAAATTTATTCCATAAAATCACGAGATAAAGAAAAACCACTTATTCTTCTCGGTAAAAATCTTGAGAGTTTACTGCCTTATGTTGAAAAATTACCGAAAACTGCTCTAAAAATCGCGGAAAAATATTTTCCCGGAGCTGTAACTCTTGTTGTAAAAAAAAGTTCGCTTATTCCTAATTTTGTGACGGCGGGTTTTGATACTATAGGTATAAGGATTCCTGATTGTCCTGTATTTATTGAAATGCTTGAAAAATGCACAGATAATGGTGTTCTTGCCACCACAAGCGCAAATATTTCGGAGATGGGTGCTGTTTCCACAAAACAAGAAGTTTTAGCTTCAATTGGTGATAAAATTGATTATATTCTCGATGATTTTGGTTTTACCCCAAAAGGGATAGAATCAACAGTGGTTTCTGTGGATGAAGCTGGAAGTATTAAAGTTTTAAGACAAGGCGCTATAGAGGTAAAAATTTAATGGAAAAAATGAAAATAGCAATCGGGTCAGACCATGGCGGGTATGAATTAAAAGAAATCGTCAAATCATATATAGAAAAACTTGGCTACGAATATCAGGATTTCGGAACGCATAACGGAGATGCTATAGATTACCCGATTATCGCAAAAGAAGTGGCAAAAAAAGTTTCGGGTAAAGAATTTGGCAGGGGAATACTGGTCTGCGGTTCAGGCTTAGGGGTTGCAATAGCTGCAAACAAAGTCAAAGGAGTCAGGGCGGTTACCTGTCACGATTCTTATTGCGCAAAAATGAGCCGACTTCATAATAATGCGAATGTTTTAACAATGGGTGGCAGGGTTATAGGTACTGACGTTGCATGTGAAATCGTAAAAATCTGGCTGGAAACCGAATTTGAAGGCGGTCGCCATCAAAGACGAGTTGATATGCTCGAAGAATAAAATATTTATACCGATTTAACCAATTGTTGGAATTTATTTTTTATTATCTACTTTTAATTTGAATAGTTAAATAAATATTTAAAATTGAGCAATTGTCATTGCGAGGCATAAAACATTTTTAAAGGCGTTAATTTAATTAACGAAGCAATCTTCTCAATGACAACCCGCCACTTTGGAAGATTGCTTCGCAAGTCGTTTATGGCTTATATCCCTTGTTTAATGGCTCGCAATGACAAAGAAGGCTCATGGGAGAAATTAATATGATTAAAAATGACGATATTTCTGTTGTAATCGCGGGAGAAGCAGGTCAGGGCGTAGAAACCGCTTCGGATATTATGGTTAAAGTGTTTAAAATGGCGGGATATAACGTGTTTTCGTGCAAAGAGTATATGTCAAGAGTTAGAGGAGGCGTCAATTCTTCAACTATAAGAATTTCTTCCGGCACAATTTCTTCTTATGTTGATAAAATGGATTTTTTGGTTATGCTTTCGCCTAATTTAACAGGGCATTTAGAAAAAAGAATAACAGATGAAACTTTTATTCTTTATGATGAAGCGTTTAAAAACCCGTCTTTAGATAAATATAAAACCTTTGCGATGCCTTTATCTTCAGAAGCTGCTAAGTCAGGCGGAAAAATATTTTCTAATGTGATTTCAGCAGGCATTATTTTTGGGATTTTTGATATCGCAATGAACTTAATAGAAGAATTTATAAGGAAAAGTTTTTCTGACAAAACGGAAGATATAATTCTGAAAAACATTCAGGCTGTACACTCAGGTTATGAATTAGGCAGGAAATTTATAAACAACAATTGTTTGTCTGTAAATATTCAACAAGACGAGCTCGTCGCAGATAAAATACTTGCAAGTTTAAATGAGGCAATAACTCTTGGATGTATTGCAGGCGGATGTGATTTTATAGCATCTTATCCTATGTCGCCTTCCACTGCCGTTTTGACGTATTTGGCTCAAAAATCGGATGAATTTAATATAATTGTTGAGCAGGCGGAAGATGAAATTGCCGCTATAAATATGGGATTAGGGGCATGGTACGTAGGAAGCAGAGCAATGGTTTCCACATCAGGGGGCGGATTTGCGCTTATGATTGAAGGCATAAGTCTTTCCGGCATGATTGAATCTCCTATGGTAATACATCTTGCGCAAAGACCGGGACCCGCAACAGGACTTCCCACAAGGACAGAGCAGGGCGATTTGAATTTGGCTCTTTATTCCGGGCATGGCGAATTTCCAAGAATTATTCTCACTCCGGGAACTCCCGAAGACGCTTTTTGTCTGGCGCAAAATGCGTTTAACCTCGCTGATAAGTTCCAAGTGCCTGTTTTTATACTTACAGACCAGTATGGCTTGGAATCTTATTCGCTTTGCAAGCCGTTTGATGTTAATAAAACAGAAATTCAGGATTTTATTGTGAAAACTAATCAGGATTATCAGCGGTATAAACTTACTGATGACGGGCTAAGCCCGAGAGGCATTCCCGCTTATGGAGAAGGGCTTGTGAAACTTGACAGCGATGAGCATGATGAAGATAGCCATATCACAGAAGATCTTGATTTAAGAATAAAAATGGTCGACAAAAGACTTAAAAAGCTTGAGCTGATAAAAAAAGAAATTTATGAACCTGAATTATTCGGTCATGAGAATTATAAAACTCTTTTAATAGGCTGGGGATCAACCTGTGATTGTATAAAAGAAGCTCTTTGCCATTTAAATAATCCTGATATTGCTTTTCTTTATTTTAAACAGGTTTACCCTCTTTCGGAAAAAGCGTTGTCATATTTGGAAAGAGCGAAAAATACTGTATGCATAGAAAATAATGCAACAGGACAGTTTGCGAATTTGATAAGGCAAGAAACAGGGTTTAATATTCATTATAAACTCCTGAAATACAACGGTTTGCCATTTTCTGTCGAGGAATTAGTAAGCAAAATTAGTGATTTAACGTGAATTGCCAATTAATCACACTCGTCATTGCGAGCGAAGCGAAGCAATCCAAATTTTATTTTTTTAGATTGCCACGTCGTGGCTGCGCCACTCCTCGCAATGACAGTTAGTAAAAATATAGGAGAAATTCCAATGGATTATGATAAAAAAGATATTGATATTGCATGGTGCCCCGGATGCGGTGATTTCGCAATATTGAAAACTTTAAAAGATGCATTAACAGAGTTAAATATTGCCCCTGAAAATACTGTAATAACTTCAGGTATAGGACAAGCTGCAAAAACTCCCCATTATCTAAATTGTAACTTCTTTAACGGGCTTCATGGAAGAGCACTTCCTCCCGCAACAGCAATAAAAGTTTGTAATATCGGGCTGAATGTAATGGTTGTTAGCGGTGACGGGGATGTTTACGGAGAAGGCGGAAATCATTTTATTCACGCCATCCGCAGAAATCCTAATATTACGGTAATTGTTTGTAATAATATGGTTTATGGTCTTACAAAAGGACAGGCTTCACCTACAAGCCTGAAGGACTATAAAACATCTGTTCAAACACACGGGGTTACAAATGAGCCATTTAACCCGCTTGCAATCGCTATATCCCAAGATGCGTCTTTTGTTGCAAGAGCTTTTTGCGGGGATGCTCCGCAAACAAAAGAAATTTTTAAAAAAGCCATCTCACATAAAGGATTTACTCTGGTAGATGTGTTTCAGCCCTGTGTAACTTTTAATAAAGTCAACACATATCCGTGGTTTAAGCAAAATACTTATTATCTGGAAGATTCTTATGTCCCCGGTGATAGGGTAAAAGCCTTTGAAAGAGCAATTGAAACGGAAAAACTCCCGCTGGGCGTATTTTATGTAAATTCTGATAAAGTAATCTTTGAAGAAACCGAAGCAAATGCTGAAAAATCCAAATTAAATGTCTTTGAAAGAAGACAAAACAGGAAAGAAAAATTGGAAAATATTATTCAAAGTTTGAAATAAAAAATATTTAGCAGGATTAAATGTTAAGAATTGGTTACTTTATTTTGCATAAACAAAAATAGTGTGAATTTATTGACATAATTAACGGTAAAAAACTGAATTAGCAATATCCGGATGCTATAATGTTTATATGTAAGTAAGTATAAAAGGTGGAAATATATGGGTTTAGAAATTAATACTAATGTAACTTCCTCAATTATACAAAATAATTTGGCTTTATCTCAAAGTGAAGTAGAAAAATCAATCCTTAAAATAGCAACCGGTAAAAAACTTAGCGCTGTTGAAGATGCGGCAAATTTAATACTTGCAGAAACTTTGGATGCTCAGGCGAGAGGATCGCAAACAGCTATTGAGAATTCACAAACTGGCATAAATGCTCTTCAAACAGCTGATGCCGGTTTAGAAAGCACTAATGAAAATCTGCAAAGAATAAGAGAATTGTCGGTACAAGCGGCTAATGGCACTTATGGCGAAGATGAAAGAAATGCCATAAAAGATGAAATTAGCGCTTTAACAGATGAAATAAACAGAGTTGCAAATTCAACATCTTTTAATAAACAAAACTTATTGGATGGCAGCAGCAGCGATTTAACACTGCAAACCGGACCAAACGGAGATCCAAGCGAAAATACAATAAATGTTGGCGATGCTTTAGGTTCTGTAAAAACAGATGATCTGGGACTTCTTAACAGCGATGATGTGAAAACATCGCTTAATACGACATCAGATTTTGCAGGTTATATAAACAACATTGATAGTGCTCTTAGCAGGGTAACAGAGCAAAGATCGAATATTGGCGCTTATCAGAACA
>Ga0209417_1002873_pt1 | contig 24797 bp, 19 predicted proteins | sample RifGroF2_FD_184002 | JGI IMG/M metagenome (GOLD analysis project Ga0209417, IMG submission 184002) | Groundwater microbial communities from Rifle, Colorado, USA - Groundwater F2 (SPAdes) (version 2) | ecosystem: Environmental > Aquatic > Deep subsurface > Groundwater | place: Rifle, Colorado... | reverse complement strand
ACAATACAAATATGTTGACGCATCAGCAACTTCCGGAAAATATTTCTATCGTTTATGTCAAGTTGATTTTGACGGCTCTTCAAAATATTCAAAAGTAATTGAAACAGGCGAAATGGCACCAACTACCTTTGAACTTTCACAGAATTTCCCAAATCCGTTTAACCCGGTAACAAACATTAAATACTCGGTTGCAAGCGCTCAGCAAGTAACTTTAAAAGTATTTAACGTTCTTGGTAAAGAAGTAGCAACCTTAGTTAATGAGAAAAAAGAAGCAGGCAACTACAGTGTTGATTTCTCTGCTTTAAATTTATCAAGTGGAACTTATCTCTATCGCTTACAAGCGGGAGCTTTTGTTCAAACAAAGAAAATGGTAATCTTAAAGTAATTATGAATTAGGAATTCCGCCAAAGGCGGACGCGGTACGAATTAGGATAGTCTCTTGAGAATCAGGAGACTATCTTTTTTTATAGCAAACTATTTTTTAATTGTTCCAGTTCTTCCCAGCGTTCGTAGAGTTGTTTTACCTTTTGTTTTGCTTGGGTGAGTTGATGAGTTAAGTCGTTGGTTTGTGCGGCATATTTTTCATAAAAATCGGGGGAAGAAAATATTGATTCTATACGTTCAACTTCCTGTTCCGCTTCGACAATCTTTTCTTCGATGGTTTCAAGTTCTTTCGTCTCTTTCCAACTAAGTTTTTTTATCTTCGGTTTTATAATCTTTTCTTCTGATTTTTCTTTCTTTAGCGGACTAACGTCAATTTCCATCCTCGCTTTTTTCTTTTGCAGATAATAATTATAATCACCTTCGCTGAAGTGAACATTACCGTTATCCTCAAACGCAAGAATGCCGTTACAGACGCGGTTTAGAAAATAGCGGTCGTGACTAACAACTATCACACATCCCTCAAACGCTATCAGCGCTTCCTCCAATACACGAAGGGTAGGGAGATCGAGATCGTTTGTCGGTTCATCCAACATAAGAAAATTTCCGCCGTTCTTAATGATTTTTGCGAGAGTCAGTCTGCTTCGTTCACCGCCGGAAAGTCTGCCAACTTTAGTGTTGATGCGGTCATCGGCAAAGAGGAATCGCCGCAGATAAGTCCAAACACCCATTTGATATTTGCCGAATTTGATCGTCTCACTTCCTTCTCCAATTGATTCAACAACCGTATCTTCATCGTTCAACAAAAGTCTTGCTTGATCGATATAATTAAATTCGGTTTTTTCTCCGAGGTCTAATTTACCTTTTGTTGGAGGAAGTTCACCCAAGATGATTTTAAGAAGGGTAGTTTTACCTGCGCCGTTCTTTCCGATGATTCCTAATTTTCTACCGGCTGCAAAATCCAAATTCAAATCTTCAAACAAAAATTTGTCGCCCAGTTTAATACTTACGTTTTGAAGTTCAAGAACTTTTTTACCTAATTTTTCTGCCGGAGGAATGATCATTTCAACATCTAATTCTACTTCGGTATTCTGTTGAGAAGCGACTTCGTAGTAATTGTCTAACCGGCTTTTCGCTTTTGTTCTACGGGCTTTTGGTCCCCGCATAACCCATTCAAGTTCGCGGCGTAAAAAGTTCTGACGTTTGTTTTCTTCTATTTCTTTTACGGTTTGACGCTCGGCTTTATTTACCAAATAATCGGTGTAATTCCCCTGATGCGAAAAGAAAGTCCCTGACGATAATTCAACAATTCTATTTGCAATTCTATCAAGAAAGTAGCGGTCGTGAGTGACGAAGATGCAAGTGCCTTTGTAATTAGCTAAAAAATTCTCAATCCATTCGATAGAATTCGTATCAAGATGGTTTGTCGGCTCATCAAGAATAAGTAAATCTGGTTGTGAAATCAATGCGCGGCACAAAGCAACGCGTCGCTTTTCTCCACCGGAAAGTGTATTAATTTTCCTCTCTGCATTCGGGGCGTTAAGTGAGGTGATCAATAAATCAATTTTTCTTTCAAGATCCCAACCATCTACTTGCAAAATCTTTTCTTCCAAAAAATGCCTTTGTGAAGAATCATGTGGAAGTTCTTCGTATTCTTTTAAAAGAGAAACAATTTTGGCGGCGCCGTCAAGAATATTTTCGTGAACATTTTTAGTTTCATCAAGAGTAAATTCTTGAGAGAGCATACCGGTGACCAGATTCTTTTTCTTCGCAACATCACCGGAATCGGGACTTAAAATTCCCGAAATCACTTTCAAAAAAGTTGATTTCCCGGCGCCGTTCCTTCCAACTAAGCCGATTCTGTCGCCTTCGTGAATGCTTAGCGACGCTTTATCAAGAATTACTTGTTCGCCAAAACGGACTTCAAGTTCCATAGCAGTTAATATTACGGGATTTACATTATTTTTCATTGATCTTTTTTTAATAATTGAGATGCAAGTATAACGAAATCACCCGTTCTTAGAAAATATTTTGCGAAATGGTGCAGAATTGAGACTTTTTAATGGTACTAATTTGTTCAAAAAGTGTAATATATTTGTAGTTACAAATATTATATGTTTAACAACAATAAAAGGAAATTATGAAGAAGATATTTTTAGTTGCTCTTGCTTTTTTATTTTCGTTTTCTAACAATTTTGCCGGGGACGGAAATAAATACGGGAAAGAGTTAAGTTCAAAAGAAAAAACGAAAATCTCTGCAATTCTTGCGAATCCGAAAGATTTTGTCGGGAAAAAAGTTCAAGTTGAGGGAAATGTTGTAGGAGTTTGTGAGAAAAGAGGATGCTGGATAGAGTTAGCAAGCGATAAACCTTTCCAAAAAATCAAAATTAAAGTAAAAGACGGAGAGATTGTTTTTCCGATGGAAGATAAAGGGAAAAAAGCTGTTGTTGAAGGGGAAGTGTATGAAATAAAATTGACAAAAGAGCAGGCGCTCGCTTCTGCAGAAAACGAAGCAAAAGAACATGGTAAAAAGTTTGATCCGGCTTCCATAACTGGTCCGGTTACATTGTATCAAATCAAGGGACTTGGCGCGGTTATTAAATAATAATTTTCTTTTTCAAAGGGTTGTCAGAAACGAAATAGATGTTTTTCTGAATTCTGTCTTCTTAATTCTCTCTTCCGGAAGAACATCTTTCTGCAACCTTTTTTTATATCTTAGAGGTTTTGATGTTCAAATGGCGAAAATGGGTAAGAATTCTTCATAGAGATTTCGGGTATGTTGCCGCGGGATTAACGGTTATCTATGCTATCTCCGGTGTTGCGGTTAATCATACGAATGACTGGAATCCCAACTACTCAATCGAAAAATCAACATTAAAAATTGATCCGATTCCCGACAGCATGCTGACATCAGAAACACTTGTCACTGATATTCTTGCTAAAGTAGGGGAAAAGGGGAGATTAAAAAGTTTTTTTTTGCCGGATTCCAACACGATCAATATTTTTGTCGATGGAAATACTATTTCCGTTAATCTAAAAAAAGGTGAAATCTCTCAGGAGAAAATTACCAGCCGCGTTGTAATCCGAGAAACCAATTTTCTTCATTTAAACTCACCTAAAAAAATATGGACGTTTATCGCCGATCTCTTTGCGATTGTACTGGCATTTCTTGCAATTTCAGGACTTTTCATGATCAAAGGGAAGAATGGAATAACCGGGCGAGGCGCGTGGTTAACGGCTATCGGAGTGCTCATCCCTATTATCTTTCTGCTGATTTACTACTACAAACTCATTTGAGTTGCTCAAATTGAAAGTCTAACAGAATATTTGAGAGATTTACGTATATTTGAACCGCGAAAATAAGTTTTTTAGCGTTCAATTTTCTAACCGGAAAAATCTCAACTTCACGTAAAATTATCATACAAACAAGTTGCAAATCCTTCGGGGTTCTTCAGGTCCAAACGAACAGACAAAAATCGCAAGTAACGGATTTTCCGTTTCAATTAAAATTTTATACAAAAGCAAAATGGAACAAGTAATTAATGATAAGTACAAGTAATCTCTCTTTAAGTTTTGGTAAACGTATTCTCTTTGAAGAAGTAAATCTTAAATTCACTCCGGGAAATTGTTACGGCATTATCGGCGCAAACGGTTCGGGAAAATCAACGTTCATTAAAATCCTTTCGGGAGAAATTGAACAAAGCTCCGGAGATGTAATAATAACGCCGGGAAACAGACTTACAACTTTAAAGCAAAATCAGTTTGAGTTTGACGAATATGAAGTGCTAAAAGCGGTGATGGTCGGACACAAAAAACTCTTTTCAATTATGGAAGAAAGAGATGCTCTTTACGCAAAGCACGAATTTAGCGATGAAGACGGGATGAGAATTGCCGAACTTGAAGGAGAATTCGCGGAATTGTCTGGCTGGGAAGCGGAATCTGAAGCGGCTGAATTACTTAGCGGATTAGGAATTGCCGATGATCTTCACACTAAATTAATGAAGGACTTATCAGGAAATGAAAAAGTTAAAGTCCTTTTAGCGCAAGCGTTGTTTGGCAACCCGGACATTTTACTTCTTGATGAACCGACTAACCATCTTGATATTATCTCTATCGGCTGGCTTGAAGAATTTCTTGAAAATTTCAAAAACACGGTTATTGTTATCTCACACGATAGACATTTTCTAAATCAAGTATGTACGCACATTGCGGATATTGATTACGGTAAAATTCAGATGTACACAGGTAATTACGATTTCTGGTTGGAGAGCAGTCAATTAGCCGCGAAACAAGCTAAAGAAGCGAACAAAAAAGTAGAAGCAAAGATGGTAGAATTACAGGAGTTTATCTCCCGTTTCAGCGCGAACGCATCTAAATCGAAGCAGGCTACTTCAAGAAAAAAACAACTGGAGAACTTAACTCTTGAAGATATTAAACCATCTTCCCGAAAAATGCCCTACATCGCATTTAAACCTGAACGCGAAGCGGGGAATAATGTTTTGGAAATTCTGAATCTTAACAAAAAGAGTGATGAAGAAATAATTTTAAATGATCTTACTTTCAAAGTTGAAAAAGGAGATAAAATAGCTTTTGTTGGACCAAACGATTTAGTTAAAACTACCTTATTTAACCTCTTAGCCGAAAAAGATAAAGCTTCCTCAGGAACATTTGAATGGGGACCAACAATTAAGCTTGCCTATTTTCCTAGAGATAATGCTGAATTTTTTAATGTCGATTTAAATTTAATTGAATGGCTTCGGCAATATTCTAAAGAAACAGATGAGACTTACATCCGCGGATTTCTTGGTAGAATGTTATTCAGCGGGGAAGAATCACTTAAAAAAGCGAAAGTACTTTCCGGTGGCGAACGTGTACGCTGTCTGCTCGCAAAGATGATGCTCTCCGGTGCAAATATGCTTATCCTCGATGAACCAACAAACCATCTTGACCTCGAAGCTATTTCCGCACTGAACAATAGTCTGATAGATTTTAAAGGAACGGTACTTTTCAGTTCACACGATCACCAGTTTATTCATACCATAGCCAATAGAATCATCGAGATTATTCCATCCGGAATAATAGATAAGCGAATGACGTTTGATGAATATTTGAGCGACGAAGGAATTAAGAAAGTCCACTACGAAGTCTATCACGCCTCAGCAATAAACCTTTGATATGTTTTCGCTATCCGAATGCTCTAGTTAACCGACTAGAGCATTGATTTCATGTTTAGCTTATTTCAGTTTAACAGCCAATCCGTAAACTTGTTCAGCATGTTTTTCAACATCAACATCCCGGATAATTTTGGCAATATTTCCCCTTTTGTCAATTATAAAAGTTACTCGACTATCGAAACCCAAAGAATTTAATACTCCGTATGCCTTTGAAACTTCTTTTTTCTCGTCCGAAAGAAGAGGAAAGTTTAATCCATAAGAATCGATAAACTCCTTTAACTTTTCTTTTGAATCCACACTAACGCCGAAAATCTCAATCCCATTCTCTTTAAATTTTGAAATGTTATCTCTTACGCCACAAGCTTGTTTCGTACAACCCGGTGTTGATGCTTTAGGATAGAAATAGAGAATGACCGGTGATTTCTCCTTGAAAGAAGAAAGAGAGACTGAATTTCCGTAAGCATCGGGTAACGTAAAGTCTGGAGCTGTCGTACCTTCTTTAATATTTTCCGCTGTTCCACCGCAAGCCGCGAAGAGAAAAGCAGAAATGAGCGACAATAATTTTATGGTTTTCATATAATCCTTTTTTCAGGAAAACCAATAAAAAAGAAGTATCGTTCCCAATTGAAAGTTGATAGTTCTTTTTACTTTAAAATTGCAATGATCTCTTCTTGTTTTATTCCGCTGGTTTGTTCAACTCTCCCATCAGGATGAATAAAAACATCTATCTCACTTCTAATCCCGAAATCACCCGTTAAATAAATACCCGGTTCAATGGAAAAAGAAGTTGCGGGAAGTAACCGGCGTTCATCTTTTGTCTCATAATTGTCCATGTGTGGACCGCTTCCGTGCAATGTGGTTGTAATTGAATGTCCGGTTCTATGGATAAAGTATTTGCCATAACCCGCTTTTTCAATTACGTTACGAGAAGCATCATCGACTTCAAATCCATAGATTGGCTCGTTTTTTTTGAATCTCTTTTCAACAAGAGCAAAGGCTGCGTCGCGTGCGTTTTTAACGATTTCCCAAATTTTTATATACTTCTCCGGGACAAGTTCACCGACAAATCCAACCCAAGTAATATCAGACCAAACCGCTGAATCGTCCGGTCTTTTTGCCCAAAGATCGATCAAAACGAAATCATTTTTTTTGATTTCTTTGAACACATGCTCATTGGGAGCATAATGAGGATTTGCGCTATTTTCATTCACTCCAACAATTGGTGGAAAATCTGTTATTAAGTTTTTCTTTTTGAACTCCTCCATTATAAATTGTTGTACGGAATATTCAGTTAAGGTCTTTCCGGCTAAGATGTTATTTTTAATATAGTTAAAAGCATCACTTGCCGTTTCGGCTAACTCTTTTGCCACGGGTTCATTTTGTTCATATTGTTCTTGCGACCACAATGCTGTAAACTGTGTTATTAAATCGGCGGAACTTACAATTTCAACATCAAAGGTTCTGATTAACTCCAAGGTTCCCGCATCCACTTTTGAGAGATAGGGGATAGCATTCATCGGTGAATATTCCATAGCAATTTTTTTGCTCCCGGAAAGAGTTTTACTGAGATGCTCCCTTAAAGAATTGTGGCTTGAATAGGAGAGTTTGTCCCCCGGTAAATGAGCCAAGTTATGCTCTTCGATCGCATTCACAATTTTACTTGGACTTCCGGTACGGGGGATAAAATAGAAGAATCTTCTGGTCAGGTGAGATTCTTTTTTAATTCCAAGAATTTCCAGAGCTAAATCGTTTGACCCGCGAAAATCAAAAAGTAACCATCCGTCGATATTTCGATCATTCAAAATTTTTTGGATTGTAGTGATATTAAGTGCCATAAGAAACTTCCAGTATTATTTGGGAAATTGTTTATTTTTGTACAACAATATTCAAAAACAAAAAAGAAAAACAAAAGGCGGAAATTACTTATTCTGCTTACTTAGAGATATGATTCTTGAAACTCTAGATATAAAACAGAACGATGTCTTCATTTATTCGGAGAATAAATTCGATTTTGAAAAGAACTTTCGTCTGATAAATAAGGATGACAAAATTAAAAGGATAGTTCCTATTCATTTTAATGATGTATGCCGCTACATAAATTCAAGCGATCCAAAATCTGTAATTGTATATCGTCTTTTAACGAATCTACCTTCATTTAAAACAGACATCATAAAGTATGGAGTGATGATAACAGTAAACGGAGAGCAAGAGGTAGTTCATTTCGATCCGATCTTTGCAATTAAAGAGTTGGAAGAGTATGTTAAGAGTAATGAGATAACAGATGTCCGGTTTAGAATTCAACAGGTAGGATTGCTTTCACAGATATGCAGGTTTGGAAAGCCAAATTATTCGGAAATATATGCGTTTGACCTTGAAGTTGCTGAAGCAAAATGGCAGAACGATAGAGTTTTTGCCGAACTTATCTTCGCATTCGAAGATGTGAATTTTGATACCCCGCAAAAATTTAATGAGGTAAAAAAGATAAAAGTTGAGCAGATAAAACCCGTCCAACGTTTCAAAAAAATTACGGTTGAGGATGTGAAAAATGATCTGATTGAAGAAGATAATACCTTTGATGCTCAAAAAATTAGAAAATTAACTTATTTACCAATGCCGGGCGCAAAGAAACTTACTTCCGGGAATAGTTCAAATGCTAGAAAAGAAAATAGCGTTGGGGATAAGTTCCACTCAGAAAATAGAGATTCGATGCCCCAAAAGGAAAAGAAAAAAGAGAGTTTCGCATCGTTTTTAAAAAATGCTAAAACGGATCCGTTCATAAAAGAAACGTTAACTGAAAGTCCGAAAAACAAAGGAAATGTAATCGATTTGTTTAAATCTTCGCAGCACGTTCATCAATACGTTGTCGGCAGAGAGCAAAAGCAAATTGTACTAAAACTGAAGGGGGAATAGCGGTATTTCAGTTACTTAATTCTAAATTTTTCGTCATTCATCTAATTTTAGCGCGTCAAAAACCATCTCAACGGAAATCAGATCCATGCAAGTTGGAGAATAGTCACATCTCATTTTATAACAGACAAGACAATCGAGCGGTGGAGTAATTTTTGTAATTCTTCCGTAATCTTCTATTTCATTCGATGAAGTAGGTCCGAAGAGACAAACAATCTTTTTATCCAGAGCCGTTGCAGCGTGAAGTCCCAAGGTATCCCCGGTAACAAAAACATCCGAAAGTTCGACCAGCGCGAAGAATTGACGCAGTGAGTTATTTGATCCGGTATCAATCACCGACGGGAATTTTTCAGCTAAAAAACTATTTCTTTCTTTTTCATCCTCACCGCCATAAAGTAAAATACCGATATCGTTTGAATATTCTTTAATCCTTTCGATTAAATGAACAAACTGCTGCACACCCCATTGTTTATACTGCCAGCGCGAACCGGCGCCGGTATTAAGCCCGACAATGAGTTTGAATTTTTTAAGATTGTACTTTACAGAAAATTCTGAGGCAAATTTCTTTTCGTCTTCGTGCAGACAAAGAACGATTTCACCTTTTTCATAATCAAGTCCACAGATTTCATGAAGAATTTGTTGATACGATTTCTGATTAACTTTTTTCTTTTGATCAAAAGCGCCAAGTTCTAACCACTCAACCGCCGCCTCATTAAACGGTTGAATTTTTCCCTTCAGATTAAGATAGAAACCTTTTTTGTCGATTGCTTTTACCCATGCGGCGAACGCTCCGCTCTGCGCCGAAGCATCCGGATGAATCAAAAGATCAAAATCCAATGCGAGAAGTTTCGGTACTGTTCCACTATCCTCTAAAACGAGAACCTCATCTACCAACGGATTATTGAAAAAAATGGGTTGAGCATTTTTTTTTGTAAACCAGGTAATGTGGGATTGTGGATATTTTTTCTTCAACGCGTGCAGAAGAGAAGTTGTTCTCATAACATCACCGACAGCGTCAAATTTAATTATAAGGATTTTAAAACCAATTGGTTTGTAGTTGCTGCAATCATCGCACATGGTTCCGGAAATTTTATTGAACGTACATGGTCTATCACCGGGGAAATGTTGGCAGTCGGTTCTTAAAATCATATTAATGTATCCGAGATAATTGTATCAAAGAGTTTTGCAATCGATGAAAATTGATTCTGTGAAATTTTTATGCTGATATTTTTACTGAAGTCCACACTTTTTTGTAAAGAATAAAACTTCAAAACACCGTCGCAAATTGCGTCCGGTGATTCCGGGTCAACAACGATGCCCGTCTCATTATCGTCAACAAATTCAGCTAAACCGCCAACATCTGTTACGAGAACCGGTTTCAGGAACCCGTACGCAACGTTAAGAATGCCGCTCTGGGTTGCACTGCGATAGGGAAGTACCACCAAATCCGAAACGGAATAATATTTGGTGACTTCTTCGTTGGCAACAAATCTATTTTCCATTTTAACATGGTTGGTCAGGTTGAGCTCAGAGACAATATTTTCATAAAATGAAAATTCTTCGTACGACTCACCCACAACTAAAAATTTTATATTTGGAATTTTCTTTATTAAGCCGGGCATCGCATTTAAAAGAATGTCAAGTCCCTTGTACTTTCGTATATAACCAAAGAAAAGCAAAACAAAATCATTTTCATCAAAACCAAAATCTTTTTTTCGTGATGTATTATATTTCTCCGCGATGTCGTAACAGTCGTATACCGGTAGTTCCGAGCGATAAATTTTCCTTTTTTTAGCCATGGCGGATAAATCCTTTTCCACTTTTTCAGAAAGGGAAAGAAAAGATGAAGCATGTGTAAGACCGATTTTCGTCAGCATCCCATCAATAAAATGTCCTTCGTGAGAAATGAAGTTTTCGGTTATGAAAAGGATTTTTTTTCTGTATTGCTTTCCAAGCAGAAAAGAAATTGAAAAATGACAGAAAGAAAAAAACGGATGCCACCAATCGAACACAACTAAATCCGGCGCGATTTCTTTTATCTTTTTTGAAGTTCTGAACCATGAAAAAGGGGAGATTGAATTAACGATTCTCTCAGTTTTTGCCGGTTTTAACGATACGTTGCTTTTATCAAATTGTGTAGTTCCCGGAAATAAAAAAGAAGGATAGAGAAGCGTATAGTTGAGAATTGTAACATCGAAATTTTCCGATAATTTATCGTTTAAATGACCGATGAAAAGAGCATTCCCTCCACGGTAAGGATAAGCCGGACCAATAATTACGATTTTCTTTTTTTGCATTACTTTTGGTTTTTGATTTTCTTAACTCAAAGTTAAAGAAAAATTAGTGGGGAGCCAAGATCAATAAAAAAAATTATGTGAACCAAGATTACTCCCATCCGGCTTAAAAATTATTTTAGCTCTTTTTCAATTTGCAAAAGTCGTGATTGAATAAGCGCATCATTTGGTTTTAGTCTTTGAGCTTTCTTTATGTTTCGAAGCGCCAATCCTTGATTTCCTTCACGATGATACGCTTCACTTAAACTGATAAATCCCGAAACAAAGGTGGTGTCTGCTTCAGTTAATTTTGTAAAAACCAGGATAGCTTCGGTAGTTTTATACAGCGTAAGGAGATCATTTCCGAAATCTTGAATTTCATTGTTGGATAAAACAAAACTGCTATCGTTTTCGTTTTCAACTTTTTCCCAAACGATTAGCGCTGAATCAATTGAAAATTTGACGGTTGTTTTTGTGAGTGTATCGCTTAACGAAAATTTAGGAAAGGGAATCCTATCGCCCAAATAGATCGCGGCAATTTCTTCAGAAACATTAGTAAGATTTCTGTCGCGGCAGTTGATCAAATGAACCGCTGCAATATCAAGTTCCGGATAACACATAATCCTGGAAACAAATCCGGTTCCGCCACCGCCGTGTCCAAAATATTTCCTCCCATATTTATCAACTCCGAAATCCATACCCAAACCATATTTGATTTTTCTTCCATCAGCCAGAACCGTTTCTGTGAGCATAGAATCAAGAGTCGGCTTTTTTATTAATTTATTTTGTAAGAGTCCATCGCTGAATTTCAACAAGTCTTCAACGGTTGAGACAATACCCCCACCAGGGAATTTGATAGTCAAATCGGCAAAAGGAGAATTTTCAAATTCGCGCTGAGAATTCTTTTGATATCCCTTTACCCGGTTGGAAATTATTTTATTATAGAAATCAAGTTGAGTGGAATTCATTCCAGCTACATCAAAAATATTTTTTTGCAAATATTCTTCAAATGAGAGCCCGGAAACATGTTCGATGATTCCAGCCAATAAATTATATGCTAATGTTGAGTAGACGTATTTTGTTCCGGGTTGATAGTCGAGAGTATCTTTGGCAACATACGAGACAGCATCGTGAACTGATTTGAAATAAATTTTGCTGTTAAATTCTTCTTCGTTTTTGTAAGTTCTAATTCCGGAAGTGTGATTAAGCAGTTGTCGGGTAGTTATAACCCACTTCTTCTGAGGAAAATAGGTCAAGTAAATTCTAATATCCTCATCGAGCTTAATTTTTCCTTTTTCAACAAGCTGCATTACTGCAACAGCCGTGATGGTTTTAGAGATAGAGGCGATGCGGTACAAAGAATTTCTATTTACGGAAACTCCATTCTCAATATCCGCGCTTCCTGTATAATTTGTCCAGACAATTCTATTATTTTTAATTAGTCCCGCGGAAAGAGAAGGGAGAGATTTTTTTTGAACGTACTGTTCGCAATAAGAATCCAGGTTACGAAGTGTAAGTTGTGAGAAACTTGTAGTGAGTATGAGAACGGATAAAAAAAATGCTTTGATCATGTTAACGTAATTATGTGGAGGTTAAAAAAAGCCTGTTTACGATTTTAAGAACACATAAACAGGCTTATAATACTACGGTCTTTTTTCTAAGATATTGTCGATAAGATTGTACGTTTTTGCCTCTTCGGCTGAAAGGAAATAATCTCTATCACAGTCTTTTGTTATCTGTTCAACCGATTTACCGGTATGCGCTGATAAAATTCCGTACAACGTATCTCTTGTTTTTATCATTTCTTTCGCGTGGATTTCTATATCGGTAGTTTGTCCCTGTAAACCGCCGACCCATGGTTGATGGATCATAATTCGTGAGTTGGGGAGAGAAGTTCTCTTGCCTGCTTGACCACCGGCTAATAAGATTGCGCCCATGCTCGCAGCCATTCCGACACAAATAGTTGCAACTTCCGGTTTGATATATTTCATCGTATCATAAATTGCCAAACCGGCGGAAACACTACCACCCGGCGAATTGATGTAGAGGAATATATCCTTTTGCGAATCCTCTGCTTCTAAAAAGATGAGTTGGGCGATTGTTAAACTAGCTACATGATCGTCAACCGCTGTTCCAAGAAAGATAATTCTTTCGCGCAATAAACGGGAATAGATATCCATTCCGCGCTCACCGCGTCCGGTTTGTTCAATAACGTAAGGAACTAATTGATTAAAAATTTCAATGTTTTTCTGCATGTACTTCTTCCTTTTGCGAAAAGACTTCCGGGTCAATTCGTTTAACAGTATTTGATTTTTTCAAAAAAGAATAGAATTCGTTAAGTAATAATCTTTTTTTCATTTCATCCGATTTATAATGAGTTAATAACACCTCAGCGGAAACACCCATTTTCTCGGCGTTTTCTTCAGAGAGTTCTTTCAAGCGTTCTTCGGATAAAGTAATATTTTCTTTTTCAATTATTTTATCTTTTAAGAGGAGCCATTTAACCGAATTTTCAGCTTTTGGTCCCAATTTCTCGCGGATTACTTCCGGTTTAACTTTTTTATTTTTCTTTTTATAAGAATCTATCTCATCTTTTACAAGGTGATCTAAATAATTTTGAATGAAAACTTTCGGCGAGGTGAATTTATTATTTTGAAGAATTGCCTGTTCAAGCTTTAATTCAGCCATATCATTTATGCTCGATTCATAATATCCTTCGAGGTCCTTCTTGATATTCTCGCGTAGTTCTTCGGCGGAAGTGATTTTGTCACGGCTAACTTTTTTCAAAAACTCTTCATTCAATTCCGGGTAAACGATTTTTTGAATGCTTTTAATTACAAGAGAATAAGTTATTTTTTTGTGTTCGTGAGGAACGTCGTCATGGTGTTCATGCGGTTCATCAAATGAGAAGAAGAAAGTATCGCCTACATTTTTATTCAGCGCATTTTCCAAAATCTCTTTATTGATGTTTTTATTTGTGAGATTAATTTTATAGTCGGTCTCAACTTTGATACCGGTTGATGAACCATCATCAGTTGCGGTGAATATATCCGCGGTGAGCAGATATTTTTCATCCTCAACGGTTTGCGCATCCTCATAAACGGCATTCGCATCCAAAAGGCGGTGTATTTCGTTCTCTATTTCGGTTTCAGTTACTTTGAAATCAGGAACTTCTATCTCAATGCCGGAGTAACCTTGTGGTTCGATCTTAGGGAAAATTTCATAACTGACTTTAAACGTGAGCTTCTCATTCGGTTTAAAGTCAATGTCGGTTAACGAAGGTTCGTTAATCGGTTTAAGATTTTGCTCTTTTTCAATTTGCCAGAACAATTTATTTGCAACTTTTTCAGCGGCGGTGTATTCAAGTGAATCACCATAAATTCTTTTAATTACAGTCGGGGGGACTTTTCCTTTTCTAAAACCATCAATTTGGAGTGTTTTAGTCTGTTTCAGAACCTCAGTCTCAATCAAATGTTTGATGTCGTCATAAGTTGCAATCACTTCCAACTCATTAACCGAATCACTTAAAGCATTTATTTTTGTTTCCAAACCTACCTCTATATTAATAAAATTATATTGCGTTCTTCTACAAGAAAACGTTACTCTTACTCTTAATCGTATTCATAATCATAATCGTTTTCCTTATTCTTTCTTTGTTCTAAAAGAAGATTAAGAAAAAGAACATGAGTAAGATTAAGAACTATCTGCGCTTTTCCGAAACGCGGGTTAATAAAAATGTGCGAAAGGGGGGACTCGAACCCCCACATCTTTCGATACTAGATCCTAAGTCTAGCGCGGCTGCCAATTACGCCACTTTCGCAGTAAAGTTGTGAAATTCTTTTTATTGTTAAAACAAATATAATTCGGATGGAAAACTTTAGCAAATATCTTGCCAAGGCATTATCTTTTAAAGGCTAATTATCTCAAATAATTGATTAAACTCTGAATAAATTTTTATTAGATTTGTAATGTATTTTCTCATTTAAATCCTTTAAGCTATTACATGGTTGTAAACTATATTTTTGCCTCACATATCGGAAAAAGAAGGCTGGTAAACGAAGATTCCGCCAATGTTTTTAATTTGGAAGACGGACTTCTCTCAATCGTTTGTGACGGTTTGGGAGGAAATCGCGCTGGTGACGTTGCCTCTAAAACTGCTGTGGAAGCTATTCATAAATTTTTTATGGAAAACCCTCAATTAGATCATCTTAATAGAATTAACAATGCCCTGATCGAGGCGCATTCAACGCTTCTTAGGATGGGGAGTGAATCCGCTCACTACAAGGGGATGGCAACTACGGCGGTTGTTGTTTTTATCGCGGGAAACACAGTCTATTGGGGACATATTGGGGACTCCCGTATTTATCTTTTAATAGACGGCGAGTTAAGTCAGGTAACAAAAGACCATTCTCTTGTGCAAAAGATGGTCGATAATGGTTTAATAACCTCCAAACAGGCTGAAAAGCACCCGCACAGAAATATTATCGTTAAAGCGCTTGGCGAAGATAAAGACTGCGAGCCTGATTGTGATTATTTCTACGTACATGATGATCAACAATTCAAACTTTTTCTTTGTACGGATGGTGTCTGTGGTGTGTTAAACGCTAAAGAAATAAAGAATGTTTTATCCCAAGGAGATAATTTGGAACAAATTTCTCAAAGCTTCTTTGACATCGTTGAAGAGTATGGCGCCCCGGACAATTTTTCTTATGTAATTATTAACAACATTTAAAATTGATATTTCTATGATAGGATCGATCGTTGAGAATTATAAAGTAGTTTCCGTTCTTGGTGAAGGGGGAATGGGAATTGTCTATAAGGCATTCGACATCAAACTGGAACGCTTTGTTGCTCTTAAAGTGCTGAACCAGACCGGCTCTCTTAACTCAAATTTTGTTGAACGGTTTAAACGGGAAGCAAAAAATCAAGCTAAACTGAATCACCCTAATATCGTTTCGGTGTATGGATTTACTGAGCAAAACGGAATTCTCGGCATTGTAATGGAATATGTGGAAGGGGAGACACTTGAAAAACTTATCTCTAGAAAAAGTAAATTAGAAACAAAAGAAACACTTCTCATTTTGCAGCAAGTTCTTGAAGGCGTTGGGCATGCTCATAGTAAAAATTTTATTCATCGAGACATTAAACCTTCCAACATTATCCTGAATAGAGAGGGTATTGTTAAAATAATGGACTTTGGAATTTCTAAAGCGTTATTCGACAAAGGAATTACAAAAACCGGTACAAAGATCGGCACGCTCCTTTACATGAGTCCGGAACAAATTCGCGCTGAAGACCCTACAAAACAAAGCGATATCTATTCCATCGGTATAACCTTGTATGAAATGCTTTCCGGCAAAACACCTTTTGATAAAGGAACTGAATATGAAATTATGGAAGCGCACTTAAAAAAGACTCCGCCTCGAGTCTCCATAAACTCAAGTTCAATTCCCCCGGAACTTGATAAAATTGTTATGAAAGCCCTTGATAAGACAATTTATAAAAGATATAAAAACTGTGAAGAGTTTTTGGATGATGCGAATCAAGTTCTTCAGAAATTAGATAAAGTAAATGTTGAGAAGTCGGAAAAAGTTAAGACGAAACTAAAACCTATCGATTCAAATAAAGCGGACAAAATCCGGAGAATAAAAACAGCATTTTTTGCTCTGCCTGTTATGGCGGTGATCATTCTTCTTGCCTATTTCGTTTTTAATGCCGTTGCAACTTATTGGCCCGTTCTAACTTCAAAAACAAAGCAGCAGACCGATACTACGGCAGTTTATAATTCGCGACCCGTTGTTACATCTTCCTTAAATTGGTTAAAATTAAATTCGGGAACACAAAGTAATTTGAACGGAATTACTTTTCCCGCGGAAGATATTGGATTTGCTTGCGGCGAAGGTGGTACGATTCTCAAATCAACCAATTATGGCGCTGATTGGGAAGAACTCCTCCCCAAAGTAGACTCATTCGTAACATTTACTGATATAAAATTTCTAACTTCCAATATTGGAGTGGTAGTTAGTGATGAAGGCAGAATTTTTAGAACTGAAGATGCCGGAACAACGTGGCAGAATGTTCTTCAACTTAAAGGAGAAAATTTTTTTCGTATCTATGAAATTAGCGGCGCAACCTTTATCTGCGGAGCAAAAGGACTTATCTTAAAATCCAATAATAACGGATACTCTTTCAGACGCGTTAATTCGAATACAGCAAATCTACTTTTTAATATCTTTTTTGTTGATCAATTAACCGGATACGCTGTGGGTTGGAATGGTACTATTTTGAAAACTACAGACCAGGGCGAAAATTGGACACATCAAAACAAATTTACCGACGCCTATTTACGCGATGTAAATTTTATAGACAGCAAAAACGGATTAGTGATTGCCGGCGGCGGAGAAATTTTTAGAACTTCAGATGGCGGCAGTAAATGGGAAAAAATTTCTTCAGGGTTGGCTTCGGGATTACTATCCATTGCTTTTACAAATAAAAAAACCGGTTTTATTTCTTGTAATAAAGGAGAAGTATTAGTGACGAAAGACGGTGGATTAAATTGGGAAGTTTCCTCATCCGGTGGATTTACCGCATTGAATCGTCTGCTTGTAACTCCATCAAAGAAAATCTTTTCTGCCGGGGTTTACGGTTCGATTTTTTCAAGTAAATAAAAGGATTTTGTGTGGATAAATTTGTCATTCATGGCGGAAAAGAATTAGCAGGAACTGTTGAAATCAGCGGTGCAAAGAATGCTACGTTGGCTTTAATGCCGGCTGCTCTACTTGCTTCTGGGCAGTCCGTTTTGTTCAACACACCTGAACTGAATGACGTTTTTACCATGAGCAAATTACTCAAACAGCTTGGGGCGGAAATTGAATTTGAAAATCAAGTTTTAAAAATTAATTCTGCTACAGTAAATAATCAGATCGCTCCGTATGAGCATGTTAAAAAGATGCGCGCTTCGGTTTATGTTCTCGGACCATTACTTGCGCGTTACGGGTTTGCAAAAGTTTCTCTTCCCGGCGGCTGCGCTTGGGGTCCGCGCCCGATCAATCTTCATCTAGAAGGATTAAAAAAACTCGGTGCTGAAATTGAATTGGATGGCGGTTACATAATTGTAAAAGCAAACCGCTTACACGGCGCTAAAATAAATTTTGACAAATCTTCCGTCGGCGCAACGGGAAACATTTTAATGGCAGCGGTACTGGCAAAAGGTACAACCATAATTAACAACGCGGCAATGGAACCGGAAATAACAAATCTTGTGAATTTCCTAATTAAAATGGGAGCGAAGATTTCCGGCATTAATACTTCCATTTTGGAGATCGAGGGAGTTGACGAACTTCATCCTGATACGATCGAAACGATTCCCGATAGAATTGAAGCTGGAACTTTTCTTGTTGCCGCTGCAATGACGAAGGGGAATATTCTTGTCCGCGGCGGTATTGATGCGCATTTGTACGCAGTACTTGCTAAGCTGGAAGACACCGGCGCTCGCATCGAAGTAAATGGAAAAGATATCAGAATTAACGCTCAAAATATTGAACCTAAAAGCATTGATGTTTCAACCGGAATTTTCCCCGGATTTCCAACCGATATGCAGGCGCAATGGTTGGCGCTGATGAGCATTGCGGATAGTGTTTCAACGGTTACTGACACTATTTACACTGATCGTTTTAGCCATGTTGCTGAATTAACCCGGCTTGGTGCGGACATTTCGGTCCAAGAGAATAACGCGGTGATCAAAGGAGTGAAAAAATTAAAAGGGGCGAAAGTTATGTCAACCGATCTGCGCGCGAGCGCATCGTTAGTCCTAGCCGGATTAGCTGCCGAAGGTGTTACTGAAGTTCTACGCGTCTATCATTTAGACCGTGGTTATCAACGGTTGGAAGAAAAGCTTCGTTCACTCGGCGCCGATATTGAACGGGTTGCCGGACAAGAATTTTAAATTATCGTGATAACATTATTTAAAAAGAATCTCTTTCTACAAATTCTTCTCTTTCTCCATGTCGTTAATAATGTTTTACTGCTCAACCTTCCCTTAACAAAGTATTTTAGTTTTGAATTTGCGTCGTTGAACGGATTGTTCCTTGTCATTTACATCGGACTATTCACCATCCACGAAGATAAATTCAAATCATCCGCGATAGCGGTAAAGGTTTTTCAATTTAAACTTTTACTTTTTGCCGGACTATTTTTACTCATTCCGGTGTTGCTTGCATTCTTCTTTCATCTTTTCAGAAGTGATTGTTCTTTTGTTGATGGTTTCAAGTTTTACGCTGTGTTGACTATACCTGCTGTGGTTATCGGTTATGCCTTGGGACTACTTTCTGATTTCATCAACAAAAAATATTCGTATCTGATCTTCATTCTGCTGTTGATCGCAATTGCTTTAATTCCTATTGTTGAAATATATTTTCGTCCGCAAATATTTTTTTACAATCCGCTTATTCCTTTTTTCCCCGGAACGATGTACGATGAAGACATTGATATAACTTCAACAATTGTACTTTATCGAGTTTTTAATCTGATATTCTTTGGCGGTTTAATCGTCTTTATAAGAAAACAACAATTCAAAACACTAAAAATTACCAGAGGAGTTTTATTCCTTCTCATCATTCTTGTTTCGGGATGTTTCATTTTCCTTTCTCCTCAAATTGGATTCGGAACTACGGAAACCTTGTTGAACAACATTCTTCAAAAGCGAATAGTAACTTCAAATTATGTTATCTATCTTCCTCAACAGTTAAATAAAGATGAAGAAAAGTATATCACGCTTCTCCATGAATATTACTTTCAAAGGCAAACGAGTTTTTTTACTGACAAACCGGAACAGAAAATCACTTCATTCGTATTTCGTTCAAGCGATGAAAAAAGAAAATATTTTGGAGCCGGTAATGCTGATGTTGCAAAACCGTGGCTCAATCAAATATATTTGTCTTTAGATTCATATGAGCAAACCGTTAATCACGAACTCGCTCATATTTTTGCCGCTAAATGGAGTAACAATTTCCTAAAGATCGATGCGAATTATAATCCGGCAACGGTTGAAGGAATTGCATGCGCAGCCGATCCGGTTTATGATGATCTGGATATTCACTATCCCGCTTTTCTCGCTTCAAAAAATAATTTGCAGTTAAGTGTACAAAGTTTATTTAGCGGATTTTCATTCTTCGCGAATGTTTCTTCACTCTCATATATTTATGCCGGGTCGTTCTGTAAGTTTTTGATCGACGAATATGGAATTAAAAAGTTTAAAGAGTTCTATCGTAACGGTGATTTTGAAAAAAGTTACCATAAATCAGTTGCAGAAACGGAAATCCAATACCGGAAATTCCTTGATAATAAAGGTTACATTAACAATCAACATACTGCTAATTATTATTTTGGACGATTACCGTTAGTTCAAAAAGTATGTCCACGTTACTTAGCGAATAAAACTAACGCAATCTTTAAACTGATTGAAGAAAAGAATTTCGCAGCAGCGAAAGACGAAATTTTATCAATTAAAGATTACAAAAAGAATTATGCTTTATTTAGCGGACTGATCTTTTGCACCGAAGAGGAGAATTCGCAAAAAGCAGAAACTTTAATTGAAAAGAATTTGTTGAATTATAAAAACTCTCCTTACTGGTATCTGCTTCAACTAAAAATTGCGGATGAAAAAATTGTGAATGGAAAGTTTGGTGAAGCAAAAGTTATATTAGATAGTTTGGCTGTTTGGAATCCAACCGGAAGATTAGCTTCGCGAATAGCATTAAGGAAAATACTCTTAAGTAATGGTAATCTTGCAAGTACGTTCATTAAAGCAAAAGAGATCGACCTATTTACGATTTTAACAAATCAGTTTGCAAGTAACCCGTCACCAACTTTGCTGCTTCCGTTGATCGGACTTGTTGAAAAAGAGAAAGTTAGTTATGCTTCAGTCGGTAGCTTAATTAAAAGTAGTCAGTTCACAGCAAGCGAGAATGATTGGTATTCGGCGCTGCAACTCGTTAGATTTGCAATAAAACATTTTGATTTTATGTCTGCAACAAAATTGGTTACCATTTTGGAAAAGAATATTCCCGCTTATGCTAGTGAAAGTTTGCAGAACGAAAAAGATAAACTTGAATGGTTTATCAAACATGAAGAGAAAAAATAGATATTAAAGTTTTCGATAAAGTTAGCCCTGAAAGGGCGTTATACATCAACATAGGGCAAAGCCCTATGATAAAAAACTGATATCGACTCAGAAGCTCTGAAAGAGCGAAATAATTTAACATGATAAATATTAGTGAAATAGAAAAATCTTATCCCTTCCTCAAGATGATTGCTAAAGCGGCAACAGAATTGAAGACTGAGCTTTATATCGTCGGCGGATTCGTGCGCGATATTCTACTCGAGCGTGAAAAGAAAGAAATTGACTTTTTAGTTATCGGAGATGGGATTTCTTTTGCAGAACAACTTTCGGAAATAATCGGGGGAGATAAGGTTTCCGTATTCAAAAACTTTGGAACCGCTCATTTTAGATATAACGATTTTGATCTGGAGTTTGTCGGCGCACGTAAAGAATCATACGATAGAACCTCACGCAAACCCGTTGTAACAAACGGTACTTTCTTTGATGATATTTCCCGTAGAGATTTTACCATTAACACACTTGCTCTTTCGCTGAATAAAAAGAATTACGGTGAACTGATCGATACATTCGGCGGACTCGTTGACCTTGAGCAAAAGCTTTTGCGCACTCCGCTTAATCCCGAAGAAACGTTTAGCGACGATCCGTTACGCATTATGCGCGCATTCCGTTTTGCATCTCAGCTTAATTTTAATGTCGCGGACGAAATTAAAACTGCGGCAAGATCAATGGCTGAACGGTTGCAAATAGTTTCACAGGAAAGAATTACGGATGAGTTTCTTAAAATTCTTTCTTCTCCAAAACCCTCGATCGGATTAAAACTGCTACAAGAAAATGGAGTAATGAAATTTATTTTCCCGGAAGTTGCAAATCTACAAGGTGTCGATCAGCGGCAGGATTTTCATCATAAAGATGTTTTTTATCATACATGTAAAGTGGTTGATAATATTGCTCCAAATACTGATAATGTTTGGTTGAGGTTTGCAGCGCTTGTACATGATATTGCCAAACCGCAGACAAAAAGATTTGTAGAAAATGTCGGTTGGACTTTCCACGGACACGAAGACCTTGGCGCAAGAATTATGAAAGGAATTTTTACACGGCTAAAACTTCCTTTCCATCAGTTGGAATATATCCGCAAACTTGTGCGGCTTCATCTTCGCCCCATTGCGTTGGCGAAAGAAGAAGTTACCGATTCCGCCGTTCGCCGCTTTATTGTTGAAGCGGGGGAGGACTTGCACGATCTTATTACACTTTGCCGTGCCGACATTACTAGCAAAAATATGGAGAAGGTGAGCGAGTATCTTGCAAACTATGAACGGGTGATGAACCGTGTTTTAGAAGTTGAAGAGAAAGATAAATTGCGAGCGTTCCAATCTCCGGTGCGTGGAGAAGAGATTATGCAGATATGCAAGTTGAAGCCTTCAAAGAAAGTAGGGGAGATCAAAACAGCTATAGAAGATGCGATTCTTGACGGAATTATTCCCAACACGTATGAAGATGCGTTGAGTTATTTGTATAAGATAAAAGAGCGATATCTATAAGGGAAAGACAAACAATATTGTGTTTATGTGAATGCCAAAAGGTTTTCGCGACAAATTCAACGATTTATTGGTCGCGATCTTTTTTTTACTCTACTTCAAATTTCATTACAATGACAAACCGCAAATATTACGACCGAATACGGTGTTCCGCTTATACGCTTATTATAAGTAACTAGTAGTCAAAATCTTCTATTCCACAACCACAGCCCAATGCTTGGCCTTTGCATACTGGGCATACTTCAATGTCACAACCGGAAACATGAAACTGACCTCTTAAAACACCACAATCGCCACACGGTGATTGTGCGGCCATTTCAAATACATTAAATGGATTCCCAGATTCGTCTAGATAAGGCTGTCCATTTTCATCTATCCAATGTTCATCTCCATATTTAATTCTCTTAAAGTATTTGCCTCTATGTTTAATCGTTTTATCTTGTTGAGAATACAGATAATCATCATAATATTGGAAATAATTATATAGAATAGATGCTATTTCAAATACTTTTTCTTTATCTAAATCTTTTTCAAGCCTATGCAGTCCCTTTGTTCTTAACACATGTGTTTCTAAAAATGCTTTTTTAATATCCTTATCGTTAAAAAACAAATTTCTATTTGCACATATGGTTACAACATTATTAAAGTATGGACTCTTGTCGCCTTTTATTTGACCAATATTTTTAAGCATAAACGCTGTTATTAAATCGTCTAAATCTTTTATAAAATCATAATCGCTGAGGATTTTGATATCCCATCTAAAAAACAAATTTTCATATCTATGACCAGTTTCTTCAAAAAAATCGCCAGGCACAAAATTATCAGTCACCTTTCCTAGAATATGTCTTTTTAATAACTTTTCATGGGTGTGTTGAAATCTTGAATCAAGAATTTTTTGGAATATTGGTTTAATTACTTGTAACACAATAGCTTTTTTGGATTTCAATGTACAAGCATAATAATATAATGCTTTATTTAATATTAATTCTTGGAAAAATGCATCTGATTTGAGATTTTCTTCTGTTCTAATCTTTAGAACATACACCCCTTCAACCTTTTGTTTATAATGAAATTTAATGGGATATCTTTTACTAGTATTTTGTAAAAATCTTAGAAATTGTTTTGCTTCATTATTATAACTTGGATTAACATCAATATTTAGTTTGGATTCAGACATATTTTCTGTTACTTATAACTATTACTTTTACTCAATATTTTATTGATAAAGGAATACATACTTGCTTGCAGTTTTTGTATTATTTAACACTAATTTAGAAATAACGCCACCGAATTCGTTATTTATTGTACGCTTCAACTTAAAAATGTATTTACAGATTCCCAAACATATTTTGTGTTCTTTATGCTTTCCTTTGTGAACTTGTAGTAAAAAACTAGCCACAAGCAACACAAAGTTTTTCACAAAGGTCACAATGAATTTTTCTCCCGATCACTCCTTATGATCGCCGAGAGCAAAATTTACTATTGCCGAAGCATGTATTAAAGTAGTATCAAAGAGGGGAATAGGAACGTCCTCCTGCTTTATAAGTATCGGTATTTCTGTACATCCCAATACAATTGCCTCTGCACCATCAGAGATCAGTTTTTTAATAATGGTAAGATACCTCTGCTTAGTTTCTTCTTTGAAGATTTCCTTTGCCATTTCATCAAGGATAGAGGCATGGATGAACTTCCGGTCTTCAAATTCCGGGATGATTGCCGATATGCCGTATTTTAATAATTTATCTTTATAAAAAGGCTGCTCCATTGTAATTCTTGTTCCGAGCAGTCCAACTTTTTTATAGTTTTGCGCAGCAACCGCCTTTGCGGTTTCTTCAGCAATATTAATGATAGGGATGTTTATAATTTTCTGGATATCATCCGCGATAATATGGGGAGTATTAGCGCAGAAGACGATACAATCAGCGCCGGCTTTTTCAAGATTTTTAGAAATAGCTGTGAATTTACCGGTAAGTTCTCCCCATTCATTGGGGTCGGTTGGTGGATTGAATTCCGCAAAGTTCACAGAATAAAGAAGCATTTTTGCCGAACTTAAACCACCTAATTTTTTATTTACCTGTTGATTTATTAACCTATAATAATCAACCGTTGAAACCCATGTAGTTCCACCTATTAAACCTAATGTTTTCATTTTATTACCTCTACAATTTAATTGATCGATGACAGATTGCAATTATAATAAGAAAAACGTATCACAAATATAAGTCTAAAATCCTTTTGTAGTCTTTGCGCTTTCCATCGCGAACTCAGTGGTTAAAAGAAACTAACCGCCTAGGCACAAGGTTTATCATAAATGTTGTAACCTTCAAGGTTAGTATGCAGGAAAGTAACCTAACCTTGAAGGTTTGACTGCATTGTATCCTCGGTTATCCGCCAAGGCGGATTG
>Ga0209417_1002870_pt1 | contig 24801 bp, 36 predicted proteins | sample RifGroF2_FD_184002 | JGI IMG/M metagenome (GOLD analysis project Ga0209417, IMG submission 184002) | Groundwater microbial communities from Rifle, Colorado, USA - Groundwater F2 (SPAdes) (version 2) | ecosystem: Environmental > Aquatic > Deep subsurface > Groundwater | place: Rifle, Colorado... | reverse complement strand
ATCGTTTGTCCTGTCCAATGTCCTACGGTGGTTCCCCGGCAAGCGTTACGACGTGCTGTTGGTCGAGTCGCTGCACACCATCTATGGCGTGCCTGTTCTTGGCGGCGGCGGTGGAGGCGGACTAACCTCTGTCGAAACTAGCGATTTGGCTGTTGCGAATTCTGCCGCCGTGGCAAACCTGCTATCGGGGCGCGGTGGTGACCTATCCGCATTGGGCGGCGCATGGGTTGTGCTAGGTGAACTCGATGGGGGCATCCCGGTTATCTCGTCCACGATTTTGACGCCTGGAACCAAGGCGAGCCGCATCGTTGATAATGCAGCGTCCCCCGACGAATCTTCAACCGAGGGCGCGGACGGAATCGCGGATATGGCGACGAACACCGCGCGCCAGTTTGCCGATTGGATGCGTGCGGCGACCCCCGACAATGAATACGGCGCGAACCTGCTATCGACCCTAATCGACCAAGGAACCATCCCGGCGACCGAAGCGAAATACCCCGGCGCCCCCCCTCCCAAGGATGCCGCGGAAACCGACTCCGAGGGGCGCGGGGATGCCCATTACGCCGGTTGGGAGCGCGGAGTAGTGTCTGCCTACCTCGGGACCGATTACGGCGCCTATACGGACCCCCAGCGAGTTTCGGGCGAGGTTCCTGAATCCGTCTTGCTGCCCGCCCCCGATGATGGGGTTGACTCTGGCGATATCGACGCGGACAACCGCATTCTTAAGTCTGCCTATGTCAACGGCTTTCGCGCCGGCTGGCTTTCGGGCACGACTCTGGCGGCAAGGTATCCGCGTCCTGTTGCTCCGCTTGAACCCGCCCCGAGTGAGGCGGTAAATGAGGAAACGTCCGACCCTGCCGACGAGGCCGACGCGGATAATGGACTAGTCCCTGTGTCCGCCAAGGGTGCCGCGAAGTTTATCGAACAGGGCGGCACTCGCATTGCACACACTCGCGACGGGAATTACCGCGTTGACTCTCGCAACGGCGGCGGGGAGATTCGTTTCCAGGGCGGGCAGGGGGGCGTTAAGTCTGTTGCTAACGGCGCGCGGATGGAAGTGGGAACGGGCGGCGACAAGATTAACGCGACGGCTTCCGCGGTGCGACTCGGAACCAAGGATGGTGTCGAGCATAACGTTGCAGTATGGGATGAGGGGGTCAAGGAAATGATGGACCTCATTCATACCACACTCGCAACCGTCCTTGTGGACCTGCAAGCGTTGGGCAAGGCTACTCCGGTTCCTACGACACCCACAACGCTAGCGTCTTATGTGGCGCTGTTGAAGTCCCGCATTGATTCTGACTACGCCGCTTCCCCAGCGGTTACAGCGACTAAGGAGGCATAGCGTATGGCAAAGCAGAGATTCAACGTGCGCTATATCCTGTACGTCCCCGATTGGGATACCCGCGCCGCCACCGACAAGGGCTTTGCCGACTCTATCACCGCACAGGGCGGCGCGGATTCGGTGCAGAATATCAGCGTGTTTCAAGGTGGACTCGGGAACCGCGCCAATCAAACGGAATTCGCTATCATCCCGTGGGTTACAGACGTTCGCTGGCACCGCACCCCCCCGACAACCGTTACTATGACTGACGGCGGCTATGTAACCGAACGCACCGACCGATTCATGCCCGGCGACGTGACTATCTCCGGCGACATTGACAAGGTTCCCTATCGGTTCGTCCAGAAATTGCAAACGGTCAATGCCGACAGCAAGCCGGGCGCGAGTAGCGACCCGCTTTACAACTTCCCCCCGGCGTTCCGTATCCTGTCCGCCGCTATCGCCCTTGTGCGCGACGTGATTAGGACCCCGGGTGTAACGCTGCACCTGTATTCGGTGGACGAGGGGAAATACTACGCTGTCGAACCGCTAGGGGAGGCTCAAGTCCGCGGTGGTCGCAATCGTGTGGGACTACACTATGAGTTTAGTTTCAAGGTGCTAGATGCCGTTGAACCCCCGAAAATCAACGCGACCAAGGACGCCCTACCTGCCGCGAGTCGTAAGGATTGGCGGCGCGTGATTACTGACGAGGTTGATAAGGTCAAAAACGGCATGGATGCGGCGATGGAATCCATCCGCCAAAACATGAGCGATATGGAGGCTTTGACCCTTCGCCTTACGACTTTGGAGGATGTTACTGACGCGCTAACCTCGATTGCGGATATGACGCGGTTTGTCACGCATTCCCCCGCTCGCTTTGAGGCGGCATTTGTTGGCGCTACCGGCAAGGTGCTACAGGCGTTCGCAGATATCCGAATGGCGGTAACGGGCGTCAAACTAACCGCGTCGTCTGCACCGCGAAGCCCTGGCAATGGCGCGTCATTGGTCCCTAGCCTTATCCCAGATGCAGGAAAGGCGGCGCGCGATGCGGAAGCATACCTAGCCGCCGCTGAATCCGCGTTCTACACCGCCGCTGCCGCTGCTCGCCTCGGGGCATTGGAGGGGCGTTCTACCACGTCCCCGCACGTCGTAAGCCGCGGGGAAAGCCTGAATCAGATTGCCTTGAACCTACTAGGGGATGCATCTCGCGCGATGGAATTGGCGACTCTGAACGGACTGCGGGCGCCTTTCGTTTCCAGTTCGCGAATCCCGAATACGGTTGGACCGGGGGATAAAATCATGGTCCCCGCTACGGCTCCCGGTGTCACTGGCACGCTTGCGGAGTCTACCGTTTCGGTGGACGAGCGTATCTATGGGCGCGGCGTGCGTCTTGCTCCCGATGGGGATTGGAAAGTCGCAAGCGATGGCCGGGGCGTCGATACCGTAGCGGGAGTGCCGTGCGTTGAACAGGGTTTGCGGGTCCGCTTTGATACCGTGCGCGGGACCAATCCCGTATTCCCCGGCGTTGGACTCCCCGAGGTTCTAGGCGAGGAACTAGACGAGGTTCGCCGCTATACCCTCGGAATTGATGGGTTGTGGCAACTACGGCGCGATGACCGGGTGAACACCGTTAAGGAATTCGCACTAGCGGATGGCGGGAACAAAATCGGCATTAACGCAACGGTATTGCTACAAAACAAGGAATCGGTTGCCCTGGCTACATAGCCTAGCGAAACGTGCGGGGAGGTTTTTACTATGCGGATTTGGAGCGTTGACGAGATTGCGGAGCGACTGATTGCGCGGCTTGTGGTACGGTCGGGACTGTCCGACTTGCGCGAGACTGACCCTGCGGTGCAGGCTTGCCGCGGGTTCGCTATCGAGATTGTGGACGCGGTGAATACGCTTTGGGCGAACCGCGACGACAATTACTTTGGCACTGCGGCGGATTCGGCGCTTGACGAGATTCTAGCCGACATCCTGCCCGATGGTGCGAACCGTAGCACGGGGGCTCGTGCTGTCGGTGGACAAGTCACGTTCAGCCGTTCCGCGGGTTCTACGGGCGTTGTGGTCGTGTCCGCCGGTACTCCCGTTAGCCGAAAAAACGACGGTTTTACCTATCGCACGATTGCGGAAGCGTCCTTTGGTTTCGCTGCTACCGTTTCTGACCCTCCTGTGTCCGTTGTGGCGGCTGCTATCGGCGCCAAGGGGAATTGTGAGGCGGGGGATATCAACCGGCTTGGAACGTCCATCCTAGGCGTCACAGGATGCACTAACGCGGCGGCTATCGACAACGGCAGCGGGGCAGCGACGGACGAGGAAGCCCGACAGGATGCGCGGGCACACGTCAAGGGTATCTCTCCCGCTGTCCCGGATGGCATTCTGCGGCGCGTCAAGGCGCTGGAAGACCCGACTTACGGCAAGGTCCGCCATGCCAAGTGGATGCCTGTGGACGGCAGTAGACCCGGCTATCGGGAACTCGTCATTGACGATGGCATGGCGACCGCTGGCCCTGTCACCACAATTGCAACGGGCGAAGTGATGCTAGGCGCGTCTACGACGTTTGAAACGCTGCTATACCTGCGCAATCGCCCGCTAGTGTCTGACCCTGTGCTGTACGCTGACGGCGTTGAAATCACGGATTCTGTCTATTGGACTCGCCCATGGGGGCAGGTTGCGCTATCTACCGCGGTCGCGGCGGGCGAGCGTGTCACCGCAGGGGAATACAAGGTCTACGGCGGACTTGTCGCGGCTGCGCAACGGTTGATTGACGGCGACCCCTCGAACCTTGAGGCTTACCCTGGCATCGGCGGTTTGGGCGACGTGATTAGGGTCCGCCCGTCGCGTCTGCATGATGGTCTGTATACGTCCGTTACGTTTGACCTTGAAGTGGCTAGCAATTTCGCGGCTATCTCTGCGGCACTTGCCAAGATTCTTGCTGCATACATCAACGGTCTAGGCATTGGGGAAACCTTGTACCTGTCTGAGATTGTGCGTATTGTCAAGTCGTATCCGGGTGTGCGCAACGTGTCGAACGTGAAGATTAGCGGGAGCGCATCGGACAGGAAACCGGCGACGGATGCTGTCTTGCGCACTCGGGAAGCCAACATCGTTGCATCGTAAGTCGTAGGGAGGAATAGAAAACCATGGGTAGCACGAACCGTCAAATCAACATCCCGGATAATCTTCGCGTTGACGTTAAGGACTTGACCGCAATCAGCCGTTATGCGGCGGAAGGCATCAAGCGGGCTAACCGGCTTGTTGCGGAGCCTCGGACCACGGCTAACGACATTGCGCAAGTAATCGGATGCGTCCTTAAGCCTGTCGCTGATGGCATTGTCCCGGATGCGCCGGATGTTGGTGACTTCACCATCAAGGCGGGGACACAGTTTGTCTTTGCCTCGCAGAATTACAGCGGTTCCGGTGGTGACTTCGGACCTTGGGGGGACGTTATCACGCTTGACACGGATTGGGAGGCCGTGGGCGGTCTGCCTGAATCGGGGCTTTACAAGGTCGTCCTGGCGGTCCCGTCTGGATTGGTGCAGGACGCTAGCACCGAGGATACCCGCGTCAAGTGGAATGCGACCCTTGGCGGCGAGCAAGTGATTGCTTCCGGTGGCGTTGGTAGCACTCGCGGCAATCATCGCGTTGCTGATTTCCTCGTCCTGGATTCCACCGATACGGCGGGCATTGCGCTTCAAGAGGAAACCTATGGCTATGTCCGCGTTTGCAAAGTGAATGACGCGGGCGGCGTGGAATGGTATCACGTTCTGCCGTACAAGACCGGGTTTTCGCAGGCTACCCCGCCGACGCTGCTACCCGGTGGACCCATGACTAGCACGGTTCAGGCTATCGCGGCTTTGGCTAGTCAGGTCGCAGCGTTGTCGGGAGCGCCCTGGTACAATACCCCGGCGGCTAGCGTTGGTGGGTTGAATGTCGTTGTCACGGCGAATACCGAGGCGATTTCAGGGATCGATGATAGGGTGACCGCTATCGAGGGCGACCCGGAGAATTTGGTTACTCGCGTGGGGGATTTGGAGGCGACGGTCAATCCGGCGTTGTGCTGTATTGTGAGGCGTGACGCCGCGACATACGCCTCATTTTCTCCAGAAACAACCGTAGGATGGGAAGTTGAAGAATATGACCCATCGGGTTGGCATAGCGCGTCGGAGCATCCCATCAATGGAAGGATTACGGTGCCTTCTGACGGTATATATGACATTAAAGCCAATCTTGCTTCTTTTAATTTGGGCGCCCCGGCTTCTGGCTCGCTCTTGGCGAAAATTCATGTGAATTCATCGGTTGTCACGGGTTCTGTTAGGGCTTTCGACTATGACCATTTTGGGACATACTCTAACGACCAAATCATCTCAATTGCTGTCACCCAAAAACTATCTGCCGGTGACGTGATAGAAGTGTCGATATTGTCCACCATGGAGGATGCCATTTCGGACCCGATTACGTTCAAACTTGATGGAAGCACATTCGCCGTCACCAAACTCCGCTAATGCCCCATCCCTTGCCCCCACCTAGAAACCATCGCACCCTAACGACCGGAGGTTAATCCGTGGCAACGACCCTAACGCTCCTGTCCGACCGCGAGATTCCCGACAACGGCGGCGCGCTTGTTTCCGTCCGCGTGAATTGGGATTCAGGCGCCACAACCTTTCCCTATCGCACGCAACTGCGCATCGCTGTATGTCGCGAGGCGGAAGATTCGGTTTGGACCGCCCCCGAGGATGCGCCGACGCTTGAGCATCTAGGTCCCGATGGGGAACCGCTGCTATGCTATTCGGGCGTTCCGGAACAAGGCGCTACCCTGTATCACAACGACCCCACAACCGCCGACGACGACGCGCTTTACATCCTGAATCCCGGAACGGTTGAAACCGCGACACTTCAACCGAAATGGCAATGGGTACGCGCATACACTCCGCGCCTTGCCATCGGTCTGCATTACCTCCTGTTGCAGCGGTACGACACCGGTACCTCCGCGTGGGTTGACGTTGCTCCCGTGGTCTACCCCTTCCCGACCGCTGTAAACGTGCTGTACCGCAACCGTCCCGGTGAAGTGTACGCCATGCGTCAGAATTTCCCGTCCCCGCCGTACAATCCTGGTCCGCAAACGGCAGAAGTAGACCCAATCCTAGGGGGATAGTTCAATGGCGATTCGCACTATCAACTCTGTTAGCGGTGGCGACCATACGACGCTAACCGCTGCCCTTGCTGCCGCGAGTGCGGGCGACACCCTGCGCTTTCAGGATTCGGCAACGTATGTCGGGTCTGTTGATATTGCCCTAGCGAACATCACGATTGATTGCGACCCCGGTTGCACGCCGACCATTCAGAATTCGACCACCTACGCCATCCGGCTTTCCGCGGGCTCCGGCGGGTTCGTGATTCAGGGGCAGAGTAAGGCGAGCCCGATTACGCTTATCGCCCCGAGCGGCGGTAACTGCGTGCTGTTCAACGCCGACGTTGCGGGCACCGTCACGAATTGCCGATTCAGCGGCCCCCCCGGCAGCAACAAGGGCTACATCCATGGCGGCGTGACCGTGACCGCCGCCGTCCGTGTCACGGGTTGCACCGTGGTAACCACAGCCGCCAACGCCAACATCGTCTACGGCGCCGGGTGGACCGACTTGGAATTCCAGGATTGCACCACGGACGTTGCGTATTTCCTGCTGAAAACGAACGCTTGGGGCGGCAAGATTGACCGCTGCGTAAGCCGTGGCGCGGGCTTCATGGCTCCGGCGGGAGGGTCCATCGCCTACACCGGGACGCCTGTTGTATCGAATTCGCGGCACGTCGGCACGTCGGCGGATGCCGCCACCGAGGCTCTACCGCTATGGGCAGCCGCGGGCGGAATCAAGGTAATCAACGTCCACCTTATCGCGGAATCTGCCGCGTCCATAGCCTCGGGGTACGGTCTACGCCTTCGCGGTTCGGGTGCGGGTATCAACTGCGCAAACCTGATTGTTCAAGGGTTCTTTGTCAACGTGACCGCGGACAACGCCTTTTCCCCCACCTATTCCGACGTTTGGAACGGGGGCACGAACTATACAGGGTCCGCGACGGCGGGCACGGGCTGTATCAGCGCCGACCCGATGATTGTGGGCGGCGGCGACTATAGCCTACAGCCGGGCTCGCCGTGCATCAACACAGGAACGGATACGGGCGTCGTTTCCCCCGCGCTAAACGGCATCACGCGCCCACAAGGGTCCGCGTCCGATATGGGCGAATACGAAACCCCCTCGGGTCCGCGCGTTTCAACGTAATCACCGATTGACCCCTGGACTTCCGAGGTTAACTTTACCGCGGGCGGTGGCGTGCCGCAACGCATGGCTGAAAATGCCGCGTTCATTGCCCCTGAATCGTATACAACGCCGCTGCAATCGTCCGATGGCGGTTACGAGCCCGCGATTACCTCCGTTGTCGGTGTGCTAGACGAGGATTACGTTGAAGGGCTTGGATTCATTACCGCGCGACTGTTCCACGCGAAAACGACGTACAACAAGACCTATACCGTCGAAGTGACAGGCGCCCTAGAGAGTTACGAGGGATTGGCGCTTGACGTAGACCACAATTACGCCGAAATGGTCGCCCTGTCGGAACCTGCCACGCTGCTATCCGCCACGGTATCGGCCGACGCGCGCACAATCACGGTTACATTCTCAGAGCAAATGTACGGGTCCGCGTTGCTCGTGCCGTCTACTTGGTCTGTCGCTGGCATTAGCGGCGCGGGTGACACAACGGGCGTTATCGGGTCCATCACCGCAATCGGCGCCGTCGTGACCCTGAATCTGTCGTATCCGCTAACCCCCGGCTCGCGGTATCAGGTGACAGCATCGGCAAGCCTGTACGACGTGGCGGGGAACCTTATCGACCCCGACGCCCGAAGCGGGTATTTCCTCGTGCCCTGGTCTACATTCGATGCCCCCGCTCCCGAGGGATTCCTAGCCTCTTTGACGGCTTCAACGGCAGAGGAACTAGCGAATATCAAGGGCGCGCCCACAACCCGCCTAACGGCGCCTCTAGGCCCTACAGATACAGTTATCCTGGTAGAGTCAACGATTGGATTCCCCACCTCCGGTTCCGTTTGGGTTGACGGCGAACATATCCCCTACGCTTCCCGGCGCTCGGATGCGTTCATGGGTTGCGCGCGAGAGACAATCCTAGACCCCGCCGATAGCGTTGCCAAGCATATCCGGTTCCGCACGCTGCCCCCCGGTTACGAGGTTCGCGACGGCTCGCGTTCCGTTTCGTTGTGCGACCAAGCGCGGCGGGATACTAGGCTAGGCACCTGCTCCGATGATATGCTCGGGTTCCTGTCGTCCGACCGTGGCTATCCCAAGCCGCTAGACAACATGAGCGCGGCAGACCTACGGGAGTATGCTCAAACCCGATGGTACCTGGACGCCGGGACGTGGTATGCCGCCCTCCGCGTCTGCACCCCCATGCTGCGGTTTGGCGAGCGCACCGGGACAGATGCCGAGGTGGTGGACACCGTTACGCTCCGAATGCCGACCCTGCCCGCGGGTAACTACCACGGGCGATGGATTATCGTCGGCGGGATTCTGTGTCGGGTACGTTCGTCGGAAGTCGTGGAGGGGGACGTTCACCTGACCCTAGAGGACTTCGACGGCCCGTTTTTTCGTGCCGCCAATCTGACGGGATGGGTTTACGATTGGACCCTGCTACCGTTCCATTGGACCACAGACCACCGCGACGGTAGGGCGGCGGCTATTGATATGTACCTGCACCTACCGGGCGAGGGATTGCCGTGGACATACATCATGGGCGCCCCCGACCTTACCCCCGAGGACGGAAGGCCGATTGGTGGTCAGGCGATGATGGACGAAACGCAATCAGGCGAGGATTATCACCCACTGTATGTGCTGAATCCCTATGTTGAGGAAGTGTCTGCAATCGTTTCTGAAATCGTGCCCGCGGCTACTCTGGTTCGATGCCATTGGCTAGCGGCCTGATTTTAGCCACGGGGCAATCCCCATCTACCCGCCCACTAACCTTGCCCCCACCTAAGCACCGTCGCAATCTCGGGCTGTTGACTGCGACCCGGCGCTTACCGGGAACGTGGGGCGGTCGCGCATTACAGACCGCGGGCCGAAAGGCGGCACGGAGGATACATCATGGCTAACCCGACTGTTTTTACCGCTGAGAATTTGAAGGCTTTCCCGTTTTGGACTGGCAGCGCCCGCAATGGGTCTAGCCGGTTCCCGTCGCTCGGGGATAGGCTCCTGGCGTTCGAGGCTTACGATGCCCGCGTTACGGCGCTAGAGGATGCCGAGGCTGGCCCGACCGGACCGACTGGTGCTACGGGTGCCACGGGGCCGACCGGCGCTACTGGCGCGGCTGGGGCGACTGGTGCCACCGGTCCCACGGGCGCCACCGGTCCGACTGGTGCTGATGGTGCTACTGGTCCGACCGGCGCCACTGGCGCAACCGGTACGGTTAGTGCTGTGGAACCGGGAGACCTAGCCGATGCCGCGGATGGCGCGTTCTATCTCCCCGTCTACGCCACCAAGCCCTTCGATGCGGGTGTTGCGGTTGCGGCAGATGACGTGACGATGTTCGCCGTCAATACCCTGCCCTTCCCGGTGGCTATCCTGGGTATGAACTATGCCATCACCGCGGGTAACGACGCCGGCCGCACGGTCGAAATCCGCACCGCTGCTGACGGCGGTGGCGACCTGAAGGCCACCATTCCCTGCACGGACCTGGACAGCGGCGCCTATCTGCCCTCGTCTGACCAGACCCCGGTTGTCCCCGGCGCCCTGGTCGGCCTGTTCCTGCGCCGCAGCCATGACGCAATCGCGGGTGTTGTGACCCTGCATTGTGTGAAGGTTTCCGGTTCGTAGTGTCATTGGTAAACCTTGTGCATAGCCGTCGCCCGCGCATACAATCAAACGGTTGATGCTCGGGCGGCGGCGACAACCTAAAGGCGGTCCAATGACAGACAGATTCTCGCATGTTCGATTGGTAATGCTGGCGAAGAATGAAGCCCATTGCATTCGCCGTTCGCTTGCCTCTGCACGCCCGCTGATTGATTCGTGGTGTGTGGTAGATACGGGTTCGAGTGATGGAACCCCGGCAATCGTCGAAGATGCTATGCGCGGAATCCCTGGCGAACTGCATCACCGCCCATGGGTGAATTTCGGGCATAACCGGACGGAATCGCTCGCGCTTGCCCGTGCTGACGGAGTTGCTGATTTTCTTTTGGTTCTTGACGCAGACGACGAGTTTGTAACCGCGCCAGATTTTGCTTGGCCGAATCCGATGGACAAAGACTGCTACCACATCCAAGTCAACGGCGGTTCCGTAACATACCCCCTAAACGTCTGTACCCGCGCCTCCCTGCCTTGGCGATACGAGGGCGCCTATCACGCGCATCCAGTGCTAGACGGCGCTAAACCCACGTCCGCTATCCTGTCGGGTATCGAATGGCGGGTTCACCGCGAGGGGGCATCCTGGTCTGACCCGGAGAAATACCAGCGGCAAGCAAAGCACTTTGTTGACGTGCTGGCGGCTAATCCCACAGATACCCGCGCCGCGTTCTATCTTGCCCAAGCCTATCGGGATTGCGGCGACAAGCGGCGGGCTGTTGAAGCCTACCGCCACCGTGCGAGCATGGGGGGATGGAAGTCCGAGGTATTCTGGTCGTTGTATCAAGTCGCTACGTTGCGCGAGTCTCTAAACGACCCGTGGGCAGAGGTGGCGCAAGATTACCTAGCAGCATACCTTTCCGATACTACGCGATGCGAACCGCTATACCGACTCGGAAAGCACTACAACGCGACCAAGGAACATGCCGCGGCGTTGCTGTACTTGCGCGCGGTCGGACAGATGCCGCCTTCCGCATCGGGGGGATTGTTCGTTGACCCTAGCGTTCACCAATGGCTAGCGCCTATTGAGGCCGCCGTGGCCCTGTATCACACGGGCGACGTTGACACCGCTGCGGCTATCAACGTGCATTTGCTGTCGGACGAATCACTACCCGATAAACTGCGCGTCGTTGCAGCCCGCAATCTGGAATTCTGCACCGCCAAACTGAACGAGGTGCCCTAATGACTCCGATTCGCGCACTACAAACCCGACTCGCAACGCTTGGACTCTATACCGGCGCCGTTGATGATGATTGGGGTCCTGCGTCTGCCGCTGCCTATATCAAGGCACTTGCGGCCAATAGTCTGACGCCAAGCGACCCCGACGTTGTGGCGATGCGCGTTTGTGTTGCGAGCCGTATCCCTGCGCGGTCCCGCGTGGAAGCCGTCTATGGGCTCCTGGAAGTCAAGGACGACCCTGCCCGAAAGGGAAAGTGCATCCTCGTGAATACCGAATGGCTTGACAACCTGAAATACTACGAAATCCCGCTAGTCTTGGGCGCGGGTAAGAAGGTCAAACGGCAGATTCACAAGCGGGCGGCTGGCGTCATTCTCTCCGCGCTTGCCGAGGTTCAGTACCGGCGCGACCACAACCCCGACGACCTATGGCGCCCTTCGGTGTTTCAAGTCTATCCCGGCTTTCCGCGTCACGTTTGCTGGAACCCCGCAAAGGGGCTTTCCCGTCATTCATGGGCTTGCGCATTCGACATTGACCCCGCCCGCAATCCTATGGGCGCAGACCTTCCCTACGACATTCCCAATTGGGTTTTCGTGATTCTCCGCGCATGGGGGCTTACCTGCGGCGTGGATTGGCAAGGCGACCAGTGCGACCCTATGCACGTTGAGGCGACGAGGTAATTATCATGCTGTGGCTTCGCAAAAACACCCCCATGCTCGCCCTGATTCTCGCGCTCGTTTCGCCTATCAGTTTCGGGTTGATTACCTGGGGTGCGGTGACTACTCGGGTCGGGATTGTCGAGGCGCACGTCACAAAGATGGTTGACGCTCAACCCCCCTACAATCAACAGGTCGGACGCCTTGAGGGGCGAATGCAGTCCGTCGAATCCTCCGCTTTGCGAATCGAGAAATCCCTATCGGAACTCAATTCGCACCTATTCACGCTTTCCGGTTGTTGTTCAGACCGACCCTAACCTCTAAACGTTGACGGTGCATAGGTGGGGAACGTATCATTGCCCCCGTGGCGTTCTTGCGTATTTGAACGTCTTGGAAATGGCTGGAAACGCGCTGAGAATGGCGGTTGAAGATGGCGATTATGCTACGGCATTGAAGGCTGTAGACGCAATCCCAAAGGACGAATTGAGGCAATCGCTAGAAGCCGTATCCAGTCGCGCGAGGAAGCCGGTTCATACAAGCCCATAACGGGCGGGAGGTTCCAAATGGGTGCTATTTTCGCTCTCATCATCAAGGTACTCAAGGCCGTTGGCGGAGTGCTGAATCCGTGGATTAACACGACTCCGGCGCAACAGGCGGGGACCAAGGTTGTCACTGCGGTTTCTACTGCCGCGCTGATTATCGGACTCTTGGCCGCCGTGATGCAAATCATGGAGCCACTGATTCCGGTTCATGTGCCCCCGACCGTGGACGCGGTTACGGACGTGCTACCTGTGGACGTTGCGGAGCTGGGCCTTGATGCTGCCACGTTTGACCCCCAGGACGCGCCCACCGTTTTCGACCTACCGGGCACGTTCGATGACGCTGCCCCCGCCGTTCCTGCCCCCGAGGTTATCGATGCTCCCGAGGCTATCCCTTGCGGCGACGTTTCCTGCCCCCCGAAGGTGGACGAGTCGGAGCCCGGCACGATGGAACTAATTGGCGAGGGCGCTTTGACCTTCGCAAAGGGCCTTGTGGCGGTTCTGCCGATGGGTTGCCGACCCATCACCCCCGCCGTGCAAGCGGGCGCCTCGCAGATTGGCAAGGACTACATTGGATACGTCAACCATGACCCGATTCTGACCCCAGAGCAACGCGGGGAGCGAACCGAACTTGTCTGCAATCACCTTCGCCTCACCGGAACCGACCTATTCCCCGTTTGCGAGGTGACTCCGTGACTGTAGATACCAAGCCGCTTACTGATGCGCTTGCGACCCTGCCCGATGCCGCCTTGCGGATTGTCATGGGCGCCGCATCCTCGTCCCCGGAAATGATGCGTCGGGCTGCTGTCTGCGCCCGGCTGCGCATCGAAGGCGTTACGGAGGATGACTCGCGCTACCTCGCGGCGATGGAAGAAGTCCAAATCCTAGCCATCCTGATGCTACAGCGGGCGCAATTGCAGACCGAAAAGGAACTTGCTGCGCTTGCCGCCGTTATCGTCAAGTGGGCTTTGCAGATTGCCGCGTCCGTTCTGTCTGCCGCTATCTAGTCGAGACACCCCGCCTAAACTTGCCATTGACCATTCTAGCCGTGTCTGACTCTGCGGTAGGGGTAATCTGCGTGGGGAGGGATGCAAGGCGTTAGAAAGAACCCTTGTCTGTCGCGGCATCGACAACGCGCTTGGCGGTTTCGTTCACGTCCAGCATGGCGCGGTGGTCCTCTCGGAAGTTCCGCATCGCCATCCGTTGCGAGCGAACCGCGCCGCGTTCCGTGTCGCGAGCCGTTCCATCCGGAGCATCCCGAGAAACGAAGTGGAACGTATCCCCTACCGCGTCCTTCATCCGGAACATGGTCCACGCTTCACCGGTTCTAAGTTTGCCGCGCTTGATGATTTCGCTCATTTGTCCCCACCCTCCCGCCATCAACCAGCCGGATGCGGCCCGTTCTCGCCTTGGTCCTGCTGAACCAACCGCTTGCATTCCGCGACCACGGCGGCAAACGCTTCCCCCAAGGTGCAGTCAGCATCGCACATCGCCACGATGTCCGCGACCATGGATTCGGTTGAAGCGGTCAACCCCCGACGCGCGATGCTTTCAACCCCCGTGAACCCCTCGCCCCGTCCGATTTCGACCAAAGCCACTTCCACCACGTCCCGCACGTCTTGAGCGTTCATGTTCCCCTCCATTGTGCCACCCCGGCCGATTCCGGGGCGGCGTCTGCAAATCTACTGCCCCTACCCGCAGGGATAACCCCGGCAAAAATCCCGAGACAAACTGCCCGCGAGGCCATTCGATGCGCAAAGCCACCGCGACGATGCGGTGAAGTATGCCTTCTCGCGGGATTCCTGCTCTGCGTCCAGCGGGGCAACACAGCGCCCGCTTTCGTCGTAGAATTCCGCGTAGCGTTCCATCCGAAGCGCGTTTGCCGCATCGACAACCTCGCGGGCAGTTCGAAGTCTCTCGCGAGCGCCCTGGATTTCCTTGCGCCGCGCCTTTTGCTGCTCTTTCGTCATCCGCATTCCCCACCCCTCGGTTTTTCACCCGGTCGGGAGCCTTTCCCCCAACCCATGAACAGAGTTTACCACCGCTAGCTGGGCTGTCAAGGATTTATTTTAGCGGAGGGTGAAGAAAATTTGAGGGGGTTGGTAACTACTCGGGAAGGCTGGCGTATCCTTCGCGCTTCGCTTCGTCGCGGAGTGTGGCGATGGTCTGTCGCCAGAAGTCAAAGTGTTCCTGGCGAAGCGTGCTAATCATCTCATCCGCCACAGGGTCATACTCAACGCCTTCCCACCCGAAGGCTTGCGGTTTTAGCCCGCTAGCATCAATCGGGCGGTTCCCGACGTACCCATCTAGAGCCTCGTGTAAGGCTTCCACGGATGCCGCCATAGCCTTACGACGCCTGTATTCACCACGCTTCATCTAATCCCCTCAATCCCCCAAACCCCATCCGAGTCAACCGTAACACCGATAACGAATGGCCTGCCACGCATCGCGCGGGCCTGTGCATCAGCCGCGTCCCGCCCCCCGGGGATATCGTCCTCAGAAACGGTTAGGGGCCAAGTCGCCCGCCCCGTGTGATGTTTCAAAATTCCCCGCTTAACGACAGATTCGGTCTCGCGTGGCAAAATGGCGTAAACCGTAACATCAAAGCGGGCAACGGTAACCGGTCCCTTATCAGTCATCTAATCCCCGCCGTCAGTTGTCGCTATGGTCACGGAACATCAACACGCCACGCTTGGGGTATGCCGCACAAATCAGATGCTCCGGAATGCCGAGGCGATGCGCGTAAGACTTGGCCATCTTGACGATTTGGTCGGTGCGTCGCAGGGTTTCACCCTCAAACTGCACCGCGTTACCCTCGCTAGCCATAGCGAGCGCGGAGACAATCATGCGTGTCGTCCTTCCCGTTTGTCGATTCAAGTTACGAATCGGCAGGAAGTCGTGTGAGGCGATAGCGCGGCTTTTCGCCCCTTGTTCCGCCGCAAAGTCATCGAACGGGCTCAACCCCAGGCCCTTGCGCACTTCTTCAACCGTCATTCTACCCACCTATCTAATCCCCGCCGTTGCTTCTTCAAGCAGCCCGTAAGCCGCCTTTTCCTCTTGACTCATCGCCTGCAAATCTTCAAGCGACCAGAACGACGACGATTCTATCAGAGGCGCCGTGAATTGCGCAAGGGGACGTTTACCCATGCCGGTTTCCAATTCAATCGCCCCCCGCAAGTCTAGCACGCCGTTCGCAAAGGCTTGTTCGTCCAACCCCATATCAATTTGCATGTCGTTTGTCTGACCGGCCAACTGCGCCAGCATCAGCAAGAACGCCCACGCGCTATCACCGTGCCCCTTTTCCGTCCGTTGCGCCTCGTACTGTACCCGCCCCGAGGGTAGAACCTTCCGCTGAATCGCGGACAGGTCCGATAGCAAATCCGCATCCGGGTCGTGGAGTTTGACGTGCCCCGATTCCATACGGGCGAGTGCTAGCGATACCATCCCGCTTTTGTTGTCATTCGTGAACGTGACGGGTTGAACCTTGCCTGGGAACGCGCGCCGCAAGTCCTCGGCTAACTGCATCCCGAGCCCACCCGCGTCGATGGCTACCCGTTCAATCGCAGGGTGTCCAATCCAACCCTTGATAGTGTCAAACTGCGATTGAAACTCTACGCCGTGCAAGTGTTCAACGCGAGTCGCCTGGAAATAGCCTGTAGGGCACTCACAACCCCATACAACGCTTGTACGGTCGTTTGTGCGTCCCACGTCGATACCTACCGCCCAACGCGGCATTTGACCCGTTAGCGCGCGTTGTCCAATGACAGGCGGGGGGATTACGTCCAGGTCCACACACAACCTAATCAGATCCGCGGTAAACGGGGTCAATTCCTTGCTCAGAAACTTGCACTCGAATTCCTGTGCAAACGATAGGGAATCATACTGCGAGCGGATATCCTCGATGTCCCGCTGAATACCCATGCGCACGGCATCATGGATTGTGACTTCGGAGCCAACCCATCCGGGGATTTGACCCGTGCAGACCTTCCAGAAGATACCCCGCGCGCCGTAAGGGGTGCCCGTCATACGGAACGGCCACGGACCATCCGCGACGACGCCATACAGGGCTTCCCACATTACGTCATCGTTCAGGGTCTTGGATACCTCGTCCCAACAGACCGGGCCGTGATGCCCTGCGGCAGTCAACGGGTTTGCCGGATGCGACGACACGCGGGATTCATTCCACCAAATAACTTCGGACTTCGACGGCGGGGTTGCATAGATACTTTTCCCCGACATTTTCTTGACTATGCCGTCAACGAGGTTTCCCCACCATACAACCTTGCGGAGTAGTAATTGCGCCTGCTTGTCCGAGGCGGAAACAAGCAATTGGTCTACACCGGGCTTGCTCCATCCCGTTAGAGCCGTATCCCCACCTACCGCGTGAGACTTGCCCAGACCGCGTGCCCATAGCGCGTACTTGCGGATGGCGCGGTTGGTTACATAGTCCAGTTGATAGGGATACAGTAGTTGCGTGAACAGTTTGGCTACTTGCGTTCTAACTGCCGATTCGACGGTGGGTAGTGGGGCGGGGGTTGGCATTAGGTGGCTCGCGTGATAGATAGCAAGCGTTCGCCGTCGTGTTCAATATCGAATAGCCACCTGCCAGTCCGATCAAAATAGAATGCGAAGTAGCATTGCTCCCTGGAACACTTCAAGCGCATCCTGCCAAGGATATTGACTGGTTGAACCTCGATATAGTCCGTATCGACATACATAACGGCGCCCCGGCACTTGCGGACCTTGGGTGCAACCCTCTCAATCCTATTGACCTTGGCCCCAATCACGCCGGGGGAATCGTTGGTAAACCAGATTTCGACGGTTGCGCCAATCAAGTGTTCGACCACAAACCGATACATCGGTTCGGTACAGCGCATCTTGGTCAACTTGGGATTGGTCGAATGGGGAACGTCGTTCAATTCGGTGACTTCAACATCGATAGAACACTCGGCCGCGTCGTTGTGTTCGCGGGATAGCGTGGTAGACCGGACGATTCCGCAACAGATACCACGGAATACCTTGGGCTCCGGCTTGATTTCCTCAATCTCGTCAATGGTAGCGCCATCGAATAGACCAGGACCGCGGGAGGTGAAGCGGATGCGGACGCGCTTGCCTGTCAATTCAATTAGGTCATCAACATCCTGACCGCTGCACTTGAAATTCATGCAGACGCGCGTCACCGGTTCCCCGTTAGCAGAGTCAACCCAAATGTCGGCGTTATTACCCCATCCGTAAGAGTGAATAAACTCCCCCTCGCACTCGCCCTTGATGGGGGTGGGGTCGGGCATATGCTTGGCGAACGCATAGCAGTTAGTAACCGTGCCGGTAATCCATCCGTTTTCAAGGCATTCCGACCACGCCGCCCAAAATTCACCCACAGGTTCATCCGGGTAATTGGCGGCGAACTGGTCTAGCGCCATTTCAAACGAAACGGCCTGACCCTTGGCAAAATCACCCATGCAATCAAGAATAGCCTTCTGCGTTTCAACCGGGTTCATTCCGAAACCTCCGTATAGTGCGCCGCGAAAACACACGGCAGGCAGACAGACAACTCCCCGTAAACGCCACGGATGATGATATCTCCGATATCCGCGCGCAACAGCCCCCCACCCAAAATTGGGACATCGGCATAGCGGCCAACGGGGTTGTATACTACTCGGGGGATATGACGCTCGTTGGGGCGTGCCCCGTCAAAATCATCAGCGGTCACTTCTTGAAACTCGATTACCTCGGGGTTCCTGAGGCACTTTTTCATTCCTTAACCTCCCCATCCTTGCCTTCAATCGTCTGAACGCATCCCGAGGTCGCCACAGGCGTTTCTACGGCCTCCGGTTCAACCCCGAGCATCTTCCCCTGTTCCAACCGCAGGAACGCCGCCAGACGCCCCACAGAACTCTCGGGAGGCGATGCCCGCGCGAACGTTTCAACCGCCTTGATAGCGATTTCAAGCAAAGCCGCCTGCCGAGTAATGAACTCGTTAGCCGCGTCCCGGTATTCCTTCAACGCCCGCACCTTGTCACCCTTGGATTCCCGCATTAGTCATACTCCTTCGCGTCATTCTCCAACGCTTCCCACGCAGGTTCAGTCACGCGCGTATCCGGTAGCACGTCGTCAACGCGCGATGCCAGCGATTCAAGCGCATTACGCAAGGCTTCGACGCGGTTTTGGTCGCGCTTCCAACCTCGTTCATAGCAATCCTCGATATGCTTGATATCGGCAGCGGCATCGTTGGCGAAGCATACCCTAGAATCGTTCAAGTCGTCAACAAAACTGGCCTTCCGTCGATTGCACACGTCGCAGCGGTCCTCTGTGGGCTTGTTCACTTCCTGTTCCCCTTGTGAGTCGGCACCTTACGATTGGGTCGGGCGCGCTTGCGGGTTAGGCGGTTAAACGGTCCAGGGAACCGCTCGCCCGTCATACGCAGCCATTCCTTCATCGGAATCTCGTGCGCGATGTCGTAAACCGCTCGCGAGATAGCCGCAACATCCATCCCATCCTTACGCTTCACCAGATTCCTCCGCTTCAACGTCAATCACTTCCTCGGTATCCCCACGCTCCAACGTCGCCACAGTCACAGACCCAGCGACGATTTGAACCTTCTTGGTTGCCATGCGGACAACCTCGTCAATCACGCCACCAAGCCCGCTGACGATTTGGTCGCCGGTCAAGTTGACATTGACCTTTGCATCGTCCTCGATATGGCGAGCCTTCGCATAGGTGGCACGGGCAATCCCTAGCGTTTCGGTTGCAATCTTGTTCGCCTTGCCCGCCTCGAATGCGTCAACCGTCCTGATATCGGGATGCACCTTGCCATCCGGACCACGTAGCGCGTTCCCTGCCACTTCTAGCAGCGCCTCGCAGTTGTCCAGGGCCTTTGTGGCGGCTTTGGCGGCACGGTTAAGGAAAGCAACGTCTGCCTCCGCTTCGACGGCCACAAGGTCAACGGAAGGCTCTACAGTGGCAGGCTTGGACTGTGCAACCGCCGCGTTTACCCTCTCCCTCTTGTCCGCCTGGATTTCCGCGCGGGGCTTGCGGACGATGCCCTTGCTTGTAATGTACCTAGACAGCGTGCCGGGGTTGATGCCGTACCGCTTGGCGATATCGGATTGGCTCGCGTCAGTGGACGCTAGAGCCTTGTCGATAGCCTTCCAGTCGATAGGCTTGTCTTTCGGATGGCGAGGCATCTACTTGAAACCCTCAATGTCCTTGATATGTCGCTTGATGTCGCGCAGAACGCCGCGCATTTCATCGCACGGGTCCAAGCCAACCATCATGGCGTCCAGCGCGCCGATGCACCACCAACTCTTACCTTGGCGCTCCACTTCTGTATCCTTTCGGCACATCATGCACCCGTCATCGTCCTTACTGTCGCCAACGCAACACCCCAAATCAGGCGCCATGAGTAACCTCCTAAATCCCCTTCAAGAATTCCAACGGTGCCCGGAACTCCCGGACTACCGAATCCCGCGAGTCAATCGTGTCCATTCGCCTAGCAAGCGACCACGGTATCAAGTACCAATCCTTGTCGCCCGCAATCTGCAACAGAACGTATGCCTTAGCACCAATGTACGACCACCTATCCAGGAACGATACCCGGTCCTTGAATTTCACATCACGCAATGGAGCCCATGCGCGGGGCACGTCAAACTTATGTGCTACCGCGACTGTCCCACTGTGCCAAATGAACGGCAGGAACGTTCCGGGGGTACTCTGGCAGGCTGCGACCAGGGCGTGACCCGAGATAGCCATTGCGCGGATAGCCTCGCCTAGACGCCCGCTAATCGAGCCATCATCCTCGCGGACCAATTCAACGGGCGGGCTGTCAGTATCGGGAATCCCCGCAAAGGGTTCATTGCTATCCACGCGACGGAAATACCGCTTCATTACGAGTTTGCCGCAACCGCAACAGGTCGGGCAGCGATTCCCGTCAACGATTCGCAACCCGTGGCAAGTGCGACACTGGCGCAGCATTTGCCTATCAGGATTGATTGCGGGCGGTTCAGGGAAGCGCATGGTATCCGTCATCGCTTGCCCCCGACGCGCCGGTAATGGAACGGCGGGCGCCAAATCCAGGCGCCGTATTCGTACTCCATCAACCCACCCAAGCGAGCATCCCGGATACCCTCGCGTGGCCAATCCCAAAACACGCGGCGCAGAACCCAACCGGGGTTGACCCACATGGAATGCCGGTTGACAAGGGCGAGACAGCACAGGACCGTATAGCCAACCGGATACCAGAGATACCAAGCCACGCCAGGACCAATCAAGGCTAGGGCAACGGCGAGGATTAGCCACTCGGGTCCAATCATAGGCCGTCCTCGTCCTGTCCGGGGGTATCCGTGGCATCACCCGCAATGCCGGTGCCATGCGAGCCGCCAATCAGAATGTCACAGAACCACTCCCGACCGCCCGCCTTTTCAACTCGCGCAAGGTCCACCGGGAAATACTTGGCAACCCATTCCCGGATTGACATAGCCGTAACAACGGATACGGTCGGATTCTCCTTCTGAACCTTGCTCTTAAACGTGTTCACGCGGAGCCGCTTAGACCGAATCTCGCCTAGAACGAAATCAAGCGGATAGCCGATGCCGTCCGCTAATTCCTGCGGCGTGATGCCCCGGATGCTTACGTCCTTGGACAACCCTAGTTCCGTAGCCCTGCGTTGCAAATCCTTGACTTTGATTCCCGTGCGAGCCTTCAAGTATTGCCATCCGGCATTGATGTTATCCCCGATGAATAGGTCAATCTTGTCGTTGAACATCGGGGCGACACTAATCGCGGCATCTTCGACACTTCCGACCATCGGCGCAATCACAACCGTACTCCCTTTGGTTTACCGCCGCAATTCGCGGTCAGTGAATGTATCATACTCAGTTTTCGCGGGATTGCAAGGGTTGGATTACAGTTTTTTGCGGGCGGAATGGGTCGGTTACTGAACGGGGAGTTTGAACGGCGAAACGATGGTCCGCGGTTCGATAAACACGGGACGAGTCTCGTTACCGTTTGGGTCCTTGCACATCACCCAAGTCCCATCAGCGGAAGCGGGCGAGAATAGGCCGTTGGGGTCGGCTTGGGGCAGGATTGCAAACCCAACTTGATAGTCGCGCGCCGCAATCTTCTCGGGGTTAGTAAACTGTGTCGCGTATGGGATGCCGTACCCAATCGAGTCGCAGAAGAATACCCACTTGCCGCCCATGTCCGACCACAGGTAGGTATAGGTCGTTAGGCCCGATTGGTCGCGTAGTTCAAGAATCTCTTTGAGAAGCCTACGCTCGCGGAAGTTCTTGATGGCGGGCATACCAACCGCGGCGGTACCCTCGGAAAGTAGAACCTCGTTTTGAACCCGCTGCTTTTCGTCGCTAGACGGCGCCCGCTTCTTCGTGCAACCGCAGCAACCCAAACCAACAGCAAACACGGCCAGAATCAACGCCAGATGCTTCATCGAACAACCTCACTCTTGAGCCCATGGATAAACGCACGCAGGTCCACCGGCATACGCTCGGCGGGGTAGTCCGCCGCGCGATGCAAAATCAGGTCCGCGAGTGCGGCCTTGTGACCATCATCAGCCTTGACGTACTCAAATTGCATGTTTTGGAGTTCCTGAATCATTCCCTGGTTATACGCCTTAGACTCCTCGAAAGTCTCCCGCCTCACCTGTTCGTACTGCGGGGCAAAGACCTTGTAGAGAAAGAAGTCGTTTCCCTGCGTAACCCAAGACAGGCCCAGAATCACCACCAGACACCCGACAATAAGACCAGCAATCTTCATCGCAACCTCCCGCGCCAAAGTGGCGCATCATCCTCGCAAATATCTCGCATCCATGTACGCCTGAAACTTCTCCGCAGGCGTCCGAGAGTCGTGGACGTAATCGGCACAGTCACCCGCATAGTCGAAACAGAAACAGTTCTTCGGCAACCCTTGCAGACACGCGGTATCCCACTTCCGAATCTCGCAATGCTGGCAGGATTCGCAACAGGGCTCGCCAGGGGTTGCGTCCCGCTTGGGAGTGCCATCCGGTTGCAGCGTTTCGGTACGTTCAAGCATTCTAAGCCTCGCCATTGACACTAAACCTCTGCACTTTACTGTGCCTGCGTAGGTTTAATGGCCCGATACGATTGACACCCGCCCGCGTAGTCGTTACGCTGGCACTTGCCGCCGTTGTAATTGCACACGCGACAATGCGCTGCGATGCGTTCTTTGAAGTAGTACCAACCCCCAGGTTCAAACGCCCCGCAGGAATCGCAACGGCGCTCGCCTTTTACCGCGGCGCGCTTGGGATTACCGTGCGGGTCTTGTCGCGGGAGTTTGCCTCTCATGGGTTTGCTACCTCTCGCCAGACATACGGCTAACTGATGGTCGCTTTGTCAACTGGGACCGAGTGATAGACGGGCTCCCGCAAATCTTCCGAGCCTCCCGCGCAAAGGGGTCCGCCACAACAGGAGCATAGTCAGGGCAGGCTCCCGCATAGTCATTGCGGAAACACACTAGAACGTACTCGCGTCCGTAAATGGACACAACACACCGGCCATTGATGCGCCGTTCAATCCTCTTGCTGCGCAAATCCTTGCATTGCGACAGGCGGCGGGGGTGGTAGTTATCACACCCATCGCACCGCAATTCACCATCGCGCGCAATCCGCTTAGGCTCTCCGTCTGGACCTAACCTATCAGACTGACTTAACAGGTTCACAGTTCATACCCCTTAAGCATCGCGCAAACCAAGTCAGCGCGGCGCCACACTTCGTCATTGCGCGCAGGTTCGTCCACTGGCAACGGCTCGCCTACCAGGATTCGCGCACACTCCTGAATGTCGGCATCGGACGCGCAGAATCCCGCATCAGGCTCGGGCTTACGGTCAACGGCACCGCGAAACATGAATCCCGCAATGAACGCCGCTAGCAACCCGAGCCAACAGCACAAGCCATAGAACACAGTCATTCTAGCGACTCCGCAACGGCCTTCGGAGCCTTCACCCGACGCATGGTAATCTCAATGGCGTCGGTCCCGAACGGGCATTCGACGTGACGCCTGAATCGCGGAAATTCGCCATCCTCGTCAATGACGGCGGTATCGAAGCCGTTTTCCACATCCTCGCCGTCGCCCGCCCAACATCCCGTGCGACCGCTACAGGACGACTCGGGATTGCCAAGGTAGGGGCATACACCGTCCGATGATTCGCATCCGGGAGAGTCAATCACCAGTTTAAGCGGCTTCAATTCCCTTCCTCCTTATCGCCTGCAAACATCAGCACGCGGCTTACAACCGTAAACAGGCGAACCGGATGCGCCACAAGTCGCCATTCGGGGAATAGACCATGAAGGAACGCGACCAATACGGACAGCGCATTAGCCCGCGTAAGCCCGTCGTCCTTGGCGAGTCCGTCCTTGTCCAGAATCAGCACGGACAGGTTGGCGGGCTTGCACACGCGCTGAATCGACGTAGCCAATTCGGCAAGGTTTCGACCGTTCACAATCCCACACTGAATCTCGGTCACGATTACTTCAATCGGGCGCGTATTGGCTTCCATTCCCATTACTCCATTTCCTCCGGAGTCGCCGTCCGGACTGTGAATGTTACGAACCTCGGACCCCAGGCGTCATACTCGGCACATTTGCGGCAGCAATAGGCGCCTGACAATTCCCCATCCTTGTCTAGCAAAATCCAATGCTCCCTAATCACTCTACCGCAATACCAGCAACGTCTAGTCATCCGCATCCCCCGACTCGTCATAAGTCTCCACTATTCCCACGCATTCGTCAATAGCGAAAATCATCGCATCAGGATTTAGCCGTCCCGCCGCGATTGCGTATAGCCTCGCGCTTCCGAGTTTCAAACGGCCTATGTCGTCCAGGTCCCGAACGTCGAAGATGGGGAGCATTTAGCCTCCGAATAGGGATTGTTGACCCGCGCCAGTTTCGATAGCCTGCGTCCACTGGTCTGCCATGGCGGCAGCGATTCCTTCATATGTGCGACTCCGCTCCTTCCATCGGTCGGGGCTTGGTGGTAGGTGGTGAATCCGAGCCTCGCGCCCCTCCACAACGCAGGACGGTAGCAACCGAGGGAGATTCTTCAACCATAGGCAGGTAGCCTTTGTCTCCCCGTGCCCAAATTGCCACGGTTGGATGATTTGGTCGGGGCGCCGGATTCGCGTGCTGATTATGCTTACAGGGTTCTCGATACAGATTCGAGGGATGGGCGCCGCCATCAAC
>Ga0209417_1002868_pt1 | contig 24836 bp, 20 predicted proteins | sample RifGroF2_FD_184002 | JGI IMG/M metagenome (GOLD analysis project Ga0209417, IMG submission 184002) | Groundwater microbial communities from Rifle, Colorado, USA - Groundwater F2 (SPAdes) (version 2) | ecosystem: Environmental > Aquatic > Deep subsurface > Groundwater | place: Rifle, Colorado... | reverse complement strand
GACATTCGCCATTATGAACTGCGATACACCTGACTCCGTTCCATTCCGTGCCCGAGACACAACTGGAAGTAACGGTGCTGGTGGCGAGATTGACGGCATTGTTGTAAAGGAAGAATGTTTCTATGTCATACTTGACCGTGAAGGGAACATTTGTTCCGGAATTTCCGGTAGCGACGATGGTATTGGCCGGATTCCTGGTAACTTTGGAAGTGTCAACCGGATTTATCGTGTTCCAGGAAAAATTGATAATGCAACTGCTTTTGCTCAATGCGATGTCGCAAGAAGGAGAGGCCGGGGTAAGCGTGCCGGACATGCCTTCCGGAATGGCTTTACAAATGCTTCCGTCCCAAATACTGCCCGCCGAACAGGAAGCGGTGACGGAATCTTGGGCCAGAATGATCGGAGTGCCGTCAATATTATGATAGAGGAAAAAAGTACTTATTCCGGTCACTCCGTATCGAATGGTATTTAGTGCATTGTTTCCGGATGTAGCAAAAGATACGTGGGTATTGGCAGGATTATTTCTGGTAACTTCCGTGGTTCCGGAAGTGAGATTCTGTGTGCCCCAAGTCACGAACGAATTGCAAGTGGACGAGCCGGCGGCTATTTCGCAGGAAGTCGCCGAGAGAGCGCCGGAGGGCGATGTTTCAGAACCTTTATCTTCCGAACAGGAAGCGGTGGTACCGCCGTTGGAACCGTTGCAATTCCAGGTCCATTGAGTGGAGTCGGCTCCGTGGTTTACGCTGGTTCCAGCGGTACAGTTGTAGTGAGTTGGTGAGCAGGAGCCGTTGACGGGAACAACGCAGGGTTGGGTGTTACAAGATTGAGAACTTGAACCGACACAGTCCGCTCCGCCATAGGCCGGCGCCGGATTAGTACAGGTGCGGGTCTGGGTGCCGCCGCCGCAAGAGACGCTACAAGAACTCCAAGCGCTCCAACCACCGTTGACGGAAGATGACGGGCGATTAACCGTGAATGACACATTTTCGGTACTTTCCTGGTCGTTTGAATTTATTGCGTTAACCCGCGCGGTGTAATTTCCGGCCGAGAGGCCTGATACATTGACAATCTGACTTATAGTATATGTCCATTCCTGAAAATCACCACATAGACCGTCGTGACCAGGGGATGGAAGAGAATATAAGTTATCCTCCAGACCGCCAGGAGAAATACTATATGTAACAGGGCCTCCCAGCGTATAGGCATACGAAGTGTCAAAAGGGCCATCAATGGGGCAGATGGCTTGGTCTGTTCCTCCGCTGTAACCGCCATATAGGGTTAAGGTCTGGGGATTGTCGGGATTGTCAAAATAATAATTCATGGAGAGTTCCGGGTCCGTGCATTCATGGAGATTGCCGCACCAGTAGGAGGCGTAGACGCCTTGAACAAAAAACACTAGGCCTAAAATTGAAAAGAGTATCAAAAGGGAAACATAACGACCAGAAAATTTTTTTATCATAAAGAAATTATACTATAAAAAAAGAAAACGATGTGTGGAAAACCCCAAAAATACAGAAGGGCCGAACGAAGCGCTTGAGCGTATCATTCGACCCTTTTTTGATGGTCGAACAAAAAACAAAAAGAACATCTCCTTTTGGAGGGCGGGAACGAACCCCGCCCTCCCCGCTCGCCCCTACCGGCAGGTCACGGTGACCTGCGAAGGGGGGACGACCCCCCCGTTTGCGCACTGCGAATCAGTGCACAGCCAGGGGTCACGAACCTCCGGCGCCACGCATCCCATCCCCGAGGGGATGGGAACGTCCCCCGTCAGCGGCCCCATGTCGGGACCAAAGAGGTTGACAGGGGGCGCCTGCGGCGCCCGATAGCGCGCGACCGGCGGTACGAGCCCTCGATTGCAAAAAGGCGACCCCACCAAAACGCACACCGTCCCAGGGAGCGGTGTGTAGGTGACCATCGCGACCGTCGGGACCCCCGTCGGCGTGGTGGGAGATTTCGCCCCCTCACCGCACGCCGAGAGCACGAAGGCAGCCACGAGGACTGCCCAGAGAATCCTGCTCCTCATGGCACACCTCTTGTTGTACGATATCCTGTCAATAGGTCATCGTCCGAAATGGACGCGACCCTGACTATTCATACATATTATACTCGTTATTGAAAAAAAGTCAATGTCAAGGGCCTCTTGTGGAAAACCCCATATCCCCAAATCCCTTTATATTTCAGCCCCAACTCTGTGCAAAGTTGAACTTTGCACAATTAACTGTCGGGTGTTGGACACTCAACAGTTTATGAAAAACTATTCCGGATAATTTATAATTACTTTTATGTTTTTAGCTTTATCGGGAACGGACATTTTCCAGACGGGGCTAAGCGTCAGAATCGCGGAATCAATGTCGGGATACTGCGACAGTATTTGGTTAAAATCTTTTTTTGGTTTACCCAACAAACTGGCAACAAATTTGTCCACATCCAGTTTCCAAACTATTTTCGCGGGACCGGACAAATTAAAATTTATATTTTTAACATTTTCGAATGAAACATTGTCTTTAGTAAAAAGAGAAAAAGCCAAGTTTTTGATATTCGGCACATAAACTTCGCTTTCGTCATATTTTTCAATTTTATCTTCTGTAATTTTCTTTGTCAGTTTTTGTTCGTTAAAAAGAATACCATATAGTGTGCCTTTAAGTGTTAATGTCGCACTGTTGTTGTCGTAGACAGAAGAAACGCTTAAATCATCGGTGTTGAGAAAAATTGCGTCTTTAAATAAAATGAATCCGTCGGGAATTTGACTGGTTGCTTTTTGCAGGAGTTTTTTTTGGAGAATGTCGTTCAAATTTCCGACAGCGGTTGTTCTATCAATATCCGTGATGGCGGGAGTTTTGCCCTTAAATCCGCCGGTAATTTCTCCCTTGGACCGCGCGTAAAATTTGTCATACTTTGGAGTTCCTTTGAAACCAAAAATTTTAAAATCAAGCGGACCGCTATTATATTCCACTCCGGCTTCTGCCGCATAAATATCCACTTCAACCGATCCCGGAACGCCGTCTTTGGACCTCCCCGGTACGACTACCCTGGTCTTTGTTTTATACATTTTTCCATTTGAACCTTCAAGTCTTGTATCTATATTAAGCGTCTGGGAAGAGGAACCGAAAGCGTTATAAATCACAACCGTGCCCGTTGCCTTTTCCGAAACATCTTTTTCTCCCGATACCTGTATTGTTGTATTTTCTTCATCGGAAATAACCATTAAATCAAAAGACAAATCGTTGGTATCGGAGTTTTTGACGGCGGATAAACTTTCATTTAAGATTATATCTTGTGTTTTCGGATTCGCCACGACTTCCGCCTTTGAAAACAAAAAAGAAAGAGCAAAAAAACAAAATATCACGGAAATTAATGCCACAAACCAGAGCATATATCCGGATCTGCCGTGATTCGTTCCAATTTCTCCCAATTCTTTATTTTCCCGTATTTTCTCTTGTCTGGGTTCTTGCCTGATTTTTTGGAGTTTTTCTTCAACAACTTCCTTCCTGGAAGGTCGGGCCTTAACCATATCTTCTAATAAACGTTTAGGCATAATTATATTTGCTCCGCTTTAGCGGGAGAAATTAAAAAACGATTAATATAAACAGAATCAATAATAAGAAATGGTTCACGAATTATATTTTCTTTAAATATTGCGGTGCCGTAAAGCAATTCCGTATTTAAAACAATAACTTCAAATTTTGATTCTGTCAAAGAATATTGGCTGAATTGTTCGGATTTAATTATTTGGGTAAAAAAATCAGCCATCTCTCTGTCTATGGTCATATAAACGGTTGCTGGAATGGAAATATTATTGGAAATGTTGGCCAGAGATTCTTGAAACTTTATAAGCCATTCTGTTTTTAATTGATCTATAATCGGTTTAATCTTTTTAACTACGGACCTCTCCGCATGCCCATCTTTTAAAAGAGAAATGAAAGAATTTGCTTCGCTCAAACCGCAACCTAAACGACCGGCGACTTCGCGCGTCAAAAAATTATGTCCCAAAGGAAACGATACCGACTCACGAGGTATGCTTTTCTTTATTATAGATATATCGGTTATTTCCCCGCCGATATCCACCAGAAGAAAGTTATCCTGTTCCGCATACATATCGCGCGTTATGGTAAAAGATGTCATCAAAGATGAAATAAATTTTATCGGATTTAAATGGAAATGTCTTCCGATAGTATTTTCTATTTTTTTTAATACTTGTTCTCCGCTCATGGAAATAAAAATAGCCATTTCCAGTTCTTTGATTTTTTTGTTTAAAGGCTGCGTTGTCTCATAACCATTTAACACGGTTTTAATATTTTTAAGTTCAATAGCGCGAACCGAATCTCCGTATTTGGCCAGATGCTCTTCTTCAAAAAATTTTATTTCTTTTTGGATTAAATTATCAGCCAGCTTCGCGTTAAACACAAAGGGAGTATTTCGCTTTAAGCTGATGATTCGCGTTTGAGAAACATACCAGGGTGAAGACAGGACGCAAAAAATCCTGGACGGCGCGCCGAGACGGGCCATATAAATTTTATCAGCGACAATTTCCAATGTCTTTATGGTTAAAGATAAAAGTTTGTCGGCGTCCAGATTTTCCTCCGGAATTATCGGCTCGCGAACGGAAAAAATTATTTTTGGAATTTCGGATTTTTGCGTCCAAAAAAGCGCTCCTCCGACCATGGAAGACCTAATGTCAAAAACCAGCATCAGTTCTTCTTTCTCTTTGGGTTTAGAAAAAATACTCATGTATGGTAATTATAACACGAAAACTATAAAAGTACGGCTTTAATGCGCCTGATGCCTTGCGCCACCGCTTCTTCTTTTTGGATTTTGAATTGTCCCAATTCTCTGGTATTTGAAACGTGCGGTCCGCCGCAGAACTCTTTGGAAACTATTTGTTCCGCTTCGTCTTTCCCGATGGTTTTACCATCGCGGATCCTTGACACTATATGTGTCGGGATAATAAAATATACGGACACGGTTTCCGGATACTTGGCTCCGAATTCCATTTCCGCGCCCAATTTTTCCGCCTCGGATAGAGGCATTTCTTTGCGCACGACATTAAGGCCTTCTTTTATTTTTTCATTGACCCAATTTTCAACCTTTTTCTTTTCCTCCTCGGTCAGTTTATGGTCACAGAGAAAATCCATTCGCAGACGCTCTTCGGTAATGTTGCTCCCCCGCTGTTTTATTTTTTTATTTACAACCGCTTGAAGCCCGGCCAAGAGCAGATGGTGCGCAGTATGAAGCCGGATGGTTTTTTCTTTATGGTCCGCCAGCCCGCCTTTGAACATTCCGGCGGAAGATGTTTGGGAAAGTTTTTGGTGCTCGGCCATTTTTTTATTAAAATTTTCCAAATCTACGGTTTTGCCTTTTTCTTTTGCCAGCTCAAGGGTAAGTTCAATGGGAAAACCATAGGTAGTGGCTAAAATAAAGGGGTCTATACCTTTTTCAAATTCTTTCATGTCTTTGGTTAGTGTTTCTCGGAATTTGCTTTCTTCTTTTTCTATTTCCCCCTTATCATCCAACACGTACACGTTTTCATAAATCTTTTTTATTTTTTTAATTTCTTGCGCTAAAGGTTTTGCTGAAAATCTGACCGCCCGCCTTATCAATCTGCGCAAAACATATCCACGACCCGTGTTTGAGGGAATGACACCGTCGGAAATCATAAAAAGAGCGGCCTTGACGTGGTCGGCTACAATTTTTTCTTCCCGTGTCTGTTCGTTATTGAACAAATCCGTTTCAAAAACGCTTTTTTTCTTTTGCACGGTTGCGAGCAATCGTTCAAAACCCATCCCCGTATCAATACCCAAGACATCAAGTTTTTTCAGTTTCGCTTCCCCTTTATCCAGTTTTTCCCGCGAGCCATTGCAGAAATATTCATTAAAAACTATGTTCCAAATTTCCACATCCTCTCCAACAGCATTTTTGCAATAAATTTCCGTCGTCGGCCCGCAGGGTCCCGAGTCCCCTGTCGGACCCCAGAAGACGTCTTCTCCTTCTTCTTTTATGTTTTTAACTCCGATTTCTTCCCAAATTTTTTCCGACTCCTCGTCCTTAGGAACATTTTCACTTCCTTTATAAAAAGTCACATAAGAAATTTCCAAACCGAGTTCTTTGGTAATAAAATCGTAGGCATAAATTATGGCTTCCTTTCTCCCGTATCCGCCAAAGGAAAAATTGCCCAGCATTTCAAAAAATGTCAGGTGCATGGAATCGCCGACTTCGTCTATATCTGAAGTTCTAATGCATTTTTGAATTGTAACAACATTTCGTGCGCCAAAATCCTTATCGGCTGATTGCGGATTGGTATAGTACGGCTTGAATTGCTGCATCCCGGCAGTGGTAAAAAGCACCGAAGGATCATTCTCGGGAACCAAAGAGGAAGAAGGAATTATTTTATGTCCTTCCCCACCCGAGACGGATCCGCCTTTGGCGGAAAAAAATTTAAGGAATCTTGACCTAATTTCGTCTGACTGCATCATATCGTGTTTTTTAATTATTATTCAGCTGGTCGGTTCTTTCAGAAATTTTTCTAATTGGCCTTTCAATAATACTCATTAGAATAAAAATTAAAAGCACAAGAATAGTGGAAATAATGGCCAGGATATAAAGTCCGAAACCGACAGCCATACCGATACCTGCCGTTACCCAGAGCCCACTCGCGGTACTAAGACCTGAAAGTCTGGAGTCCCGAAACATTATCATTCCCGCGCCTATAAAACCAATACCTACTATTATTTGAGATGCAATTCTGGAAGGATCAAAATTATCAAGATTGCCATATTTTATTGCCATCATCTCAGAAATAATAATAAACAATGTTGCTCCCATGGCAACAAGAGAATGTGTCTTCATACCCGCTTCTTTGTGCATAAAAAGACGTTCTGTCCCGATTAGCATCCCCAACGTAACCGCTACTATTAATTTTAACAAAACATCGCCATATTGAGCTAAAAATTGTTCCATATATTAATTATATCAATAAACGAGGAGTACTGGCAACCACTCCCCCGCCCAGGCAAACATCTTTGTCGTAGATGACTATGGACTGGCCCGCCGCCACTAAAGTTTTGGCGGGCAAGCCGGAAGTTGTCTGGATGAAAATCACTTTTGCTTTTGTCTTGCCGGTAATCTCGACCTTGCATGGCAAAAATTCTCCGTGATAACGGATTTGGGCGGTGTAGGTTTTGCCCGGCTCGGGATTGCTCGAAATCCAATTTGTGTTTTTCAAACAAAGACAAAAACATTCGGGAAAAGAGACTTGGGAGCGCGACCGGCGCGAGCACGAGGAATTTTTCAGCAGAAAAATATCCGTGCTCTTTTCCCGAATGTTTTTGTCTTGCGACACTATTAAAGTATTTTTCTTAACATCTTTGCCGACCACATAATACGGCCCGTCAGTCGGACTTTTTCTGGTAATGGTAAAACCATGCCGCTCCCCCAGCGTATGAAAAACCACACCGGAGTGGAAGCCAATCTCTTCCCCTTGCTCATTCTGCACTTTTCCTTTTTTTTCTTTAATATAGTGTTTTAAGAATTCCTTTAAGTCCACCGCGCCCAAAAAACAGATTCCCTGGCTGTCTTTCTTCTCCGCCACCGGCAGGTTAAATTTTTTCGCCAACTTGCGAACTTCCGTCTTTTTCAAATGGCCGATTGGAAACAAAATTTTTTTCAGTTGCTCCTGCCGGAGCGTCCAGAGGAAATAACTTTGGTCTTTTGAGATGTCCCTGCCTTTAGCTAAAGAAAATATCTTTTCATGAAGCTCCTTAACCCCATTCCTCGCTTTCGCTCGGAATGGCACGCCCCCGCCCGTCGCTTCCTGAAAAATATTTTCTTTTACCATGGCGTAGTGTCCCGTCGCCACATAATCCGCTCCCATAGAAAGCGCTTTTTTAAGGAAAGCGCCGAATTTCACTTCTTTGTTGCACATCACATCCGGGTTCGGCGTTTGACCAGCCCTATATTCGCGGATCATGTAGTCAGCCACTTCCTTTTTGTAGACATCTTCCAGGTCAAAGGTAAGAAATGGGATGTTTAAATGCGCCGCTACCCGCATAGCGTCCCTTCTCTCCTCCTCTTCATTACATTCTAAAAATTCCGGGTGCCAGGTTTTAATGAAGACCCCCACAACTTCATAACCTTGTTTTTTAAGCAGGGCCGCAGACACGGCGCTATCTACGCCACCCGAAAGTCCGACAAAAACTGTTTTTTTATGCATAAAAATAATTCTTAAAAACTTTTTGAAACATAATTTTGAAGGGGTTTCGAACGCGACGGCGCGAGAACTTCAGGATTTTTTAAACTTTAAAAAATCCGTACCGAAAAAATTTATGTTTAAAAAAGTTTTATAATTTCATACTATACATCCATCAGTTTTTTGTAAAGCTCGTAGGTCGCGCGCGCGTCGGAGAGCGCAGTGTGGGAGTGTTCGTTTTTTATGCCGAAACGCTCGCACATTTCCCGCAGAGAAAAATGCTCAATCTCCGGATTATGGTGAAATTTTGCCCAGGCGACGGATACGGTATCCAATTTATGATAATGCATTGTGTTTTCTACTCCAACTTTATTAAAAACATATTCCAAAAATCCGGCATCAAAAGCGACATTGTGCCCGACCATAATACAACCTTTTACTTTTTCCAAAAGAATTTTTATTGCCTTGGATAAATCAAGGGCAGATTTCCAATCTTTCTCGTTATAATGATTAACTTTTAGAGCCGTCGGATTAGCGTTTTCTATCTTTTTCGGTTTTATCTTTAACTCAAATTCTTCAATAACTTTCAAATTCCGATCGGAGATAACGCAGCCAATTTCAATAATCTCATGCTGGAGAGGATTAAGCCCGGTAGTTTCTATGTCTATAAAAGCAAAATTGTGTTTTCGCATGGGATTATTTCAAATATTTCAGTATATTTTGTTCATGTTCCGAAAAAGACTTCGCGTAATGAATGTTTCCGTTTTTGTCGTGTAAATAATAAAGATAAGGGGAAGATTTCGGATAAATAGCGGCTTTTATGGAGAGTATCCCCGGATTACTGATTGGGGCTTCCGGTAATCCTTTGGTTTTATAAGTTTCCGGCGCGGCATCGGCTTGAAGCGGCATGCCGATTTTGAGTCTTTTCCATAAAATTCCGGAAATAACTTCCCTGTCAATATTCCCTTTCGCTTCTCTTTCAATAATTGAGGACATTATTATAATATCTTTTTCGGTTTTTCCGGACGAAGCAATCTCTCCGGAAAGGGAAACAATTTTTTTATTGAAGTTGTCTGTCATGGACCGCAACACATCATCTTCATCGGCGTCGGTTAAAAAGAAATAAGTGTCCGGAAAAAGATATCCTTCTTTACTCTCGGCTTTAAGTAGGAATCGGGCTTTATTGAAATTCGTCAGCTTTGAAGCAAAAGTGTCCCCGATTTGTTTTACATCAAAACCTTCCGGAATCGTAACCGACACCGGAGCCATAAAATGTTTACCCCATCTGATGCGTAAAGCAACTTCCCAAACCGGCAATTTATTTTCAAACAGGTAGTCAGCGGACACTATGCGTTTTTCTCCGCCTAAAATTATTACCAGGGATTCAAACGCCACTCGGGAGCGTATAATATGTTCTTTTTTCAAAACGGCCGAGACACTTCTTAAACTTGACCCCTTTTCCACCCTAATCACCGCTCCCGGCGGAAAATTTCCCGGCGCGCTGAGAAAGAAAAAATAGCAAAGAACCAAAAACGTCACTGCGCCCAACAGGTAAAAATTTATCCTTCGCATCCCGTCCAACCGGGGCGCCGGCTGTCCGGATTCAAGCGCAAATTCGTTCAATGGATTTTCCATAAGGTATTAAGTCGGCAGATTAGGAGGCGGAGAGGCCTCTTTGGACTCAATGCGTTCAAGAGTCGGAACGCGCATAATCTGGCCCGGAAAGTGCCACATGGTCGCCAGTTCTTCGGTGTTTAAAACAAATGTCTTGTGGTGAGCATAGGCCTTAATCCAACCGTCCAATCCGATAATTTCAGGAATGGGCCATCTCCAATGATTTTGAGCAAAAATATGATGTCGGAGAGGTAAATGAAAGAAAGCGCGTTCTCTATATTCATTAAGCATCCTATTAGCCAGCATCATAACAGTTTCTTTGGAAGCCGGAAATATCCCGCTATAGAAATCTCCCTGAGCGGAATTGAAACGCCAAAGTTCATTACAGTCAGGTTTTGCATATTGACGAAAAATAAGACGTAGGTTCCTCCGGCTACTCATGTCGAATGTTTCTTTCTTAGCCACATACATAACCCGAATACCGGTTTCAAAACCCAGTTTGGTGGTCTTGGCGCTCATGCCGGTTACCGAATTTTTTAGAAAGTCCGGCATACGTACTTCCAAGGCCGTACCACCATCCGGTCGTTCTCCGAGGTGAGTACGAGTGAAAGGAGCTACGAATTTTTCTATCTGCAACCGAGATTCTCTCACCCAGTCATGTTCGTTAAACCACGTGCCGGGAGTATGATACGTCTTTTTAGAGGGTGTAACAACGATTTGTAGCCACATTTGTTCTCCTTTCTGCAACGACCCGAAAAGTTCCACTACCGCGGAAACCGGGTCAACTTTGAATTCCTCTTTCGGGTCTTCGTCCAGGCCGAAATCAACATATGTTTTAATCGGAAACGCTTCGTTTTTTAATAATTTAAACTCGCATCCCCAGCCGTCCCAAGCGCTCTTGGGAGTTATTTCATCAACACCTAAGGTATAATCTTCCACGGCTTTGACTTGCGCTTGAGGATATTGCGCGTACATTTGTGTTTCAATCAAACCTCTGATACGCGTCGGCGTCCGTATATAAAAATGCACCTGCCCGTCAATGGACGCGATTTCCAGGGAAAACCAGAACCAAACCGCTCCTTGCCAGTATTCTTCTTTTCCGCCTTTCATGCTCCAATGGTAAAGCGCGTTAGTGATGAAAAGTTCCATCGCTTTCGGACTGCGCAGAACATCCCGTGGAGGAACTATCTCCAGTAATACGAAGTCAATGCCGGAGATGAAGTCCTGCTGGATATAATGTAGCCAGAAAATCCAGGCAATACGGCCAAGAATTATGACTCCGATTAGAGGCAGAATAGCCCTGACTGCGGTATACTCCAAGCCGTAATGGAAAATAAGATAGCCAATAATTACAACCAGAAGCCAGAGCCAATATTTTTTTATTCCTTCTTCAAGACTGTCAAGAAATTCTTCCATTCCTGTATTTTAATACAAAAAGCGAAAAAATACAAAGTAGCCAGAAATCCCATATGTCAGACATAGGGGAATTCCCCTATGTCTGACATATGGGAAATTACGCCAGAGCGTAGAGCCCTTTGGCGTTTTTCTTGAAATATTTTGAGTTGGCTAAATTCACCAAAATGGTATTTTTCTTGAAATATCTTTCTTTCATCACTTTTTTGACTATCTCATCTTTAGATAATTCCCCTTCTTTTTTTAAGATATCTTCTATGACTTCACGAGCAATGCCTGTCTTGTAGCCCCATTCGGCAAGAGCATACATCCCTCGGCCTACCAGCACAAAGCGGGAGTCCTTTATGAGTTCGTTGTGGCAGGTGGCATAGTGCGTCTTTTTGCTAAAAGTCTTGGTTATCGCGTCCGCCACTTCTTTAAAATGCATGGGAGAACCGTGGCGCCTCATTACCAAAAAAGCGTAATCTTTAACCCCGCGAGTGCGAATATTCGGAGATGTTGCTTTCCCCCATTCTCCCAATCCGTTTTTAGCGACAGACTTAGACATTGAAAGCCACCTCTTGGCCATTTCATCATCTCGGTATTTTTCGGAAACATCTTTCAACTGATCAAAAAACTTTTTAATCATTTCCGTCTCCGGGATAAGATCTTCGTCTTTCAAAGTCGTGTAAAGTTTTCTGAGAGCGTCATGAACTTTGTCCGCCATGACATCGTCCATGCTGTAACGGGTATGGAAATGTTCATCTTCGTGATGTTTTTTAAAAATGTCGCTCAACACCAAAAAAAAGTGAATGTGGTTCTGGGTTGATTTATCTTTGGAAATATGAGGTAAAAGTTCGTGCTCCGCAACAATTGACCCCAGTTTATACATCAACTGTTTCAACTCTTCAAAAGTTGCCTGCTCGGCTTTATAAGCGGCGGACTTCTTAATTAAATTAATAGCCGCATCTTCAATTTGACGGACACGTTCTCTGGTAATGCCATATTTTTTGCCGATTTCTTCCAGAGTTTTTCTTTCTCCGTCAGCCATTAAACCGAAACGACTCATAATCACATCCGCCGCGCGTTCGGCCAAATGTGCGGTTATTTTATTGGTGATTTTTTTGGGTTTGAAGGATAATGTTGGCATCCCGGTACTAAAATTTTAATTAATAACCTTTATCTTTATGCCCCGTAATCAAAAATTTAGTACGGGACAAGTAATTTTTATCTTTTGCTTCTTGTCCGATCAATTTCGGTCAGGTATTTCTTGCGAAGCCTGACGGATTTCGGGGTAATTTCCAGATATTCGTCTTTACTCATCACTTCCAGACCTCTCTCAATACTTAAAATGAAAACGGGATTCAAGGTCACGGCTTCGTCGGTGCCGGAAGCCCGCATATTGGTCAGTTGTTTTCCTTTTGTGGGATTCACAGACATATCATCCCCTTTCAAAACATTGCCAATAACCATCCCTTCATAAACCTCTGTTCCGTGCTCAATATACAATATACCACGTTCCTGTAAATTTGCAAGAGAAAAAGCCACCGCCTTGCCGGAAACCATGGAAGTCATGGACCCGTACTCTCTTTTTTTGATTTCTCCGGCATACTCTTTAAAACCCGTAACTCTGGAACTCATTATGCCTTCTCCTTTGGTGTCTATGGTAAATTCATTGCGATAACCCAAAAGACCGCGGGTCGGTATGTCAAAAATAACCCTTGCAACGCTTTGTTTTTCAACCATATTTTTCATAATGCCGCGCCTTTTACCGATTTTCTCAATTACTGTTCCGGAAAATTCCATCGGCACATCCATTACCAGTTCCTCATAGGGCTCCGTTTTAACGTCATCTTTCTCTTTAATAATGACTTCCGGCTGGGAAACCTGCATTTCAAAGCCCTCCCGACGCATATTCTCAAGCAATATCGCTATATGAAGTTCTCCCCGGCCGTAAACCTTAAAAAAAGAGGGTCCCATGTTTTTATCACCCTGGTCGGGACCTGTCTGCGCAGGCAGGGAAAAATCCACCTTCAGTCCCACATTAACTTCCAGTTCTTTTTCCAATCTTTCCTTAATTTGTCTTGAAGTTAGAAATTTTCCTTCACGACTCGCAAACGGAGAATCATTAACTAGAAAATTAAGAGAGAGGGTCGGCTCATCAATGGCAATATGCGGCAATGGTTCGGCATTTTCGTCTTCGCAAATGGTCTCCCCGATATAAATGTCCGGGATGCCGGAGAGAAGCACAATGTCGCCGGAAAAAGCAATTTCTTCCTCTTTTCTGGCAATACCTTCAAAACCGAATATTTTTGTAATTTTTCCTTTTCGTGTTCCATTTTCCCCTTTGACAAACACCTGATTTCCGGATTTCATTTTTCCGGAATAAATTCTGGCCACCGCCATCCGGCCCAAGAAATTGTCGTAGCCCAAATTAAAAACTTGCGCGGTCATTTTATGTGTGTCAAGGGGCATCCTTGACAAGTATGTCAAGGATGCCCCTTGACACGAGTTTGCATCCGGGACTTTTTCCAAAATTACATCAAGCAGCGGCGACAAATCGGGCGATATATCGCCCAAATTACGGAATGCTTTTCCTTCGCGCCCGATTGCGTAAACCGTTTCAAAATTCGCCTGCTCTTCACTGGCCCCCAATTCAAAAAACAACTCCAGGATTTCTTCGTGCACCCGATACGCGTCCGCTGCCGGCTTGTCTATCTTGTTGATAACGACTATCGGACGGAGTCCGAGTTCTAAAGATTTTTTCAAAACGAACCGGGTCTGCGGCATTGGCCCTTCCACCGCATCCACTAAAAGGAGCACCGAATCAATCGCGCGCAGAACCCGTTCCACTTCCGAACCGAAATCCGCATGCCCGGGAGTGTCCACGATGTTTATTTTTGTGCCCTTGTAATAAATGGAGGTATTTTTGGAGTAGATGGTGATCCCCCGCTCTTTTTCCAGATCGTTGGAATCCATTGATACTCCTTCGTCTTGCAGAGCGCCGTTTTGCTTCATCAAGGCGTCGGTCAAAGTCGTCTTGCCGTGGTCAACATGCGCGATAATAGCTATATTTCTTATTTCCATAATCGGTTAAATAAAAAAGCCCGCAGGCCTTTTAAAAATCTCTTTTATAATAACATAGTTTCTAACAAACTACAAGTTTTAGGATTTTTGTGGTGTGTCGGGAAGGAATTTCTCGGCTACCGCCGCGGGTGCTTTTCTATTTCACTTCGCTCATACAGAAAAGCCTTTCGAACCCTTCCCGCGAGCCAAGTAGTTGGCTCGCTCACGACGAGACATATAAAAAAATCCCGTGGCTATAAGCCAGAGATTTTTTTATTGTGCGTCGGGAAGGATTCGAACCTTCGTAGCCCTAAGGCGACAGATTTACAGTCTGTTGTAATTGACCACTCTACCACCGACGCTTATTTTGCGACATCAAGTCGCAATCCTCACTACGTTCGGAACATAAGCTTTGGTGGTAGCCCACCTCCGCTTTGCTTCGGATGAAAGTTGAAGCAGTTCAACTTTCATCCACCGACGCATCCATATAAAATAACACAAAATCGTTATTCTTGCATCTTTTATCCCGGATTAACGTCAATCTACGCCGCCGAGCGGGAGCGAACGCGAATCGGGCTTTTTATTTTTCCTTTTCTGGTTTCAATAACAAGTTCTTGGTTTCTAACGGAGACGATAACGGTATCCCCTTTCTTTACCCCGTTGGAAATAATATGCGAGGCGACTGGATTCAATATCTTGCTTTGAATCAGGCGGTTAATCGGGCGGGCGCCATAATGCGGGTCGTAACCGACTTTGGCTAGGTGAGAAATCGCTTCATCGGAAATTTCCAAATTAATCCCCTTGTTTGTCAACCGACCTCTGATTATTTTCATTCTTAAGCCGACTATTTCCTTTATGGCTTTTTCCGACAAAACATCAAAAACAATGATTTCATCCAAACGGTTCAAAAATTCCGGTCGGAAGTTATCTTTCAGCGCTTCCATAACTTTTTCTTTCATCTTGCTATAGTCCTGCAATTTTCCGCTATTGGAAAATCCGATTGATTCCATTTTCTCCACAAATTGTGAACCGATATTGGAAGTAAGGACAATAATCGTATTTTTAAAATTAACCACTCTTCCTTTTCCGTCGGTTAATCTGCCTTCGTCAATAACCTGCAAAAACACGTTAAAGACCTCCGGGTGGGCTTTTTCAATCTCGTCAAAAAGTATTACCGCATAAGGCCTGTGCCGGACGGCTTCCGTTAACTGGCCGGCTTCGTCGTAACCCACATATCCCGGCGGAGAACCGATGAGTTTAGACATTGAATGACGTTCCATATATTCGGACATATCCACGCGAATAATCGCATTATCATCATTGAACATAAATTGCGAGAGCGCTTTGGTAAGTTCGGTCTTGCCGACTCCGGTCGGACCCAGAAATATAAACGAACCGATTGGTCTGTTTGGGTCTCCGATACCCGCCCTGGACCTACGGATAACATCGGCAACCCGCTTGATTGCCACATCCTGGCCAATGACTCTTTTACCCAATTCCAGTTCCATTTTCTCAAGTTTTTCCCGTTCCTCCTCAAGCATTTTAGTAAGCGGTATTCCGGTCCAGCGAGCAACCACTTCGGCAATATCTTCGGCTGTGATTTCTTCTTTTAAAATCCTGCGTGATTTTTGCAATTTTTTTAATCGTGCGAGTTTTACATCAAGTTCCTTTCGAAGTGTCGGCAATTTTCCGTAGCGTATTTCGGCCGCCCGGGAAAGGTCCGATTTCATTTCGGCATCTTCCGCTTCCAAACGAATACTTTCAAGTTCTTTTTTAATTGCCCTAATTTCGGTTACGGTTTCTTTTTCGTTATTCCATTTCAATCCAAGTTCTTTGGTTTTTTCGGATAAATTGCCGATTTCCTTGTCAATTTCCTTAAGTCTGTTTTTTATTTCTTTTTCTTTTTGCTTATCTTTATGTTCCGCGCCGAAAGAACCGATTTCTTTTTTAAGCGCCTCTTTTTCAATTTCCAAACGCATTGTTTTTCTGTGCGCCTCTTCCAAAACCGGAGGCTTGTTTTCCAGCATTATCTTGAGCGAAGAAGAAGCCTCGTCAATCAGATCCACGGCCTTGTCCGGCAAAAATCTGTTGGTGATGTAACGGGAAGAAAGGTTGACTGCGGCCACGATGGCATCATCGGTAATGCGAATGCCGTGGAAAAGTTCGTATCTTTCTTTGAGCCCGCGAAGAATCGCGATTGTGTCTTCCACATCGGGCTCGTCAATGTAGACCGGCTGAAAGCGACGAGCCAAGGCCGGATCTTTTTCGATATGTTTCTGATATTCTCTTAAGGTCGTCGCTCCTATCGCTCGCAACTCTCCGCGGGAAAGAGCGGGCTTCAACATATTGGAAGCGTCCATTGTGCCTTCCGCTCCTCCGGCGCCGACAATCGTGTGAATTTCGTCAATAAAAAGAATAATCTTTCCGTCGGACCGTTCAATTTCTTTCATAATACCTTTCAGTCTTTCTTCAAATTCTCCGCGATATTTCGTGCCCGCCACCAGAAGTCCAAGATCAAGAGAAACAAGCTCTTTCTCCTTCAAAGATTCGGGAACATTGTTTTTTACAATCATTTGGGCCAGACCTTCCACCACGGCGGTTTTTCCGGTTCCCGCTTCGCCTATCAGAATCGGATTATTCTTGGTCCGGCGCGAGAGTATTTGCATAATTCGGGTTATTTCGTTATCGCGACCGATAACCGGGTCCAATTTGTCTTCTTTGGCCAATTTGGTCAGATTGCGGGTGTATTTTAAAAGCAGTTTAAATTTTTTCGGCTCGGTTACGTCGGTAATATTCTGGCTGCGAAGTTCTTCCAGGACTTTCATCACTTGGTCTTTGTGAATTCTAAATCGCGCCAAGGTTTCGCGCGCCTCGCTGGTAACATCAAGAATTGCAATAAAAAGATGCTCTGTGGAGACAAAATCATCTTTCATGTATTCTGCCAACTTGGCCGACTGTTCAATTACTTGCGCTAAATCGGGATTCAAATAAATCTGATAAGACGGTGAAATAGTACTGCGTGATTCCGGCAGTTCAATCAGTTCCAAGACGGAATCAGTCAGCAACATTGTGTCAATTTCCAACTTATCCAAAATGGAATTAACCATGGATTCCTCCTGAAGAAGCAAGGCCGCCAAAAGGTGAAGTGAAGACACATGATTCATGCCGCGTTCAATCGCCAGTTCGTGGGCTTTTTTAATGGCATCCTTGGCTTTGGTTGTAAATTTATTTAATGGTGGCATATTACTAGTGTGGTTAGATTATACACTACTTGTCAAGCGCAAAACCCTTATTCTGTCTGGGAGACGGTAGCGCCGGCTGGCGCCGGAAGAGCATCACTGATGTTTTTGATTGAGGCAAAGGAAGCAGTGCCGCCGGAGAGAGCAATGCCAAGCGCTTCGCCGTCCAGATTAAGAACCAAACCTCCCGTATTTGGCGGGGTAACGCTCAAATCCATGACATTGTTGGTATTCAATCCCTCAAAGATAAATGACGATATGTTGGCGCCTAGAATCAGAACTTTTTGACCCACTTTCATCTTATTTAGGTCGCCAAAAGCAGGCACAGAAAAAACGGGCTTGTCCGTGTCGTTGAGCGGAGCCCCTATCTTCAGCAGAACAAACCCTGTTGGACTAACGGACATAAAATCCGCCCTGAATTTTCCGCTGTCATTTTTAAGGTAATATCTCCCCTTCTCCGGCACGAGTAGGGCATCGGCGGCCACAATCCCCTCCGAGGAAACGGCAAATGCTCGCCCGACAGAGACCTCAACTTCCACCCCTTCCGTGTTGGTGGCTTCCCTGCTCAGGGCAAATACGGATGTTTTGTTTTTCTCAATTGCGTCCACCACCAAGTCCTCTTCTTTGACGATAACGGTCTGCACAACCGTTTTGCCTTCAACCTGCTGTATTTTTTCAACCGTCTGCTGGATGACACGGTTGATCGGCGCGGTAAAAGAAGCCGGCGCCTGCTGCATCAGAGTTACGGTTGTAATGCCGGTGGCAATGGAAGTGACAAAACTAAGAAGCACCGCCAGCAAAATGAGTTGTGATTTATTTAAATCCTTGATATCCATGCCTTCAATTATACCCCCACACCTATTTATAGTCAAAAAAAACTAAATAGGTGTGGGGGTATACCACTTTTTCAGCTTTGTCAAAATATGGGATAAAGATTTAATGGTATAATCAATATCTTTTTTGGTTGTCGCTCGGCCTAATGAAAAACGCACTCCGCCCTCCTCCGCTAAAGCTTCGGCGGGCAAGCCTTTATTATCGCGTATAGCCTTTATTACATACGAGCCCCCGGCTCGGGAACTCTTACAAGCACTCTTGGAAGAAACCATTATGCCGCGAGCAGAGAGTTCAATCACCAAAAGGTCGCTTGGGATTTTGGGAAATGTAATATTTACATTGTTCGGCAATCTATTTTTAAAATCGCCGTTGATTATCAGCCCCGTCGGGTGTTGGATACCCGACAATCGGGTGTCCAACACCCGACGGAAATAATCACGGAGTTTCATCAGGCGCTTCGTTTCCTTTTCCTTCATTTTCTGCGCTGATTTTAAAGCGGCGGTAAATTTCACGATTTCCGGCAAATTTTCCGTTCCCGGACGCAATCCCGTTTCCTGGTCTCCCCCGCCGAAGACGGGCGAAAGCGGCACGGACTTTCTCTTGTAAAGTACTCCCATCCTTCCCGCCTGCGCGTGGCCAAAGCTCGCTTCGGCGAGGCGACGGCCCGCCCCTTCAATTTTTGAACCGGAAAGCGTTAGCATATCCACGCCAAGCTTCTCTACATTCAAATCCAGATAATTTGCCGCCTGCACGGCGTCCGTATGAAACAAGGGCAAGAGTAGGGTTTTAGAGACTTGCGAGCGTGGCGGCGCGAGCACGAGGAATTTTTCAGCAGAAAAATATCCGTGCTCCAAAATTCCATTCTTGCCCGTTTTTCTGTAGTGTTTTATCTCTTTCGCGATTTCCTTTATCGGCTGGATAGTTCCGATTTCGTTATTGGCGTACATCACCGAGACCAGGATAGTATTGTTTTTAATTTCTCTTTTTATTTTTTTCGGGTCAACGATTCCGTTTTTTTCAACCGGCACAATAGATACCTGCGCAAGTTTTCTTTTCTCCAGCATTCTGCATGTTTCCAAAACCGACGGATGTTCAATGTTTGTGGTAATAATATGCGGAAGAAACCTCACCTCCTTCCCCCTCTCCTTGACAAGGAGAGGGACTGGGAAGAGGTGTATTAGCCCCTGGATTGCCAGGTTGTTGCTTTCCGTTCCTCCCGAAGTAAAAATTATTTCCTCCGGCCGCGCCTTCAAAACACCGGCAACTTCCCTGCGCGCGTTTTTGAGTTTCTTTTGCGCTTCTACCCCGAGTACATGTATTGAACTCGGATTTGGCGATACCGAAGCGGCATAATCCAAATATATTATCTTTGATTTTCGCATAAAAATAGTATATATTGAAAATGTATGAATACAAAGCTAGAAATTGCTTTTTTTGTTTTTACCGGAATCGTTATTTTGGCCGGCGCCATTTGGACGATTGTTACTGAAAAACGCCTGAAGATATTTTTTCTGGGTAGGAAAGCGAAGGATTTGGAAGACACTATTATTATACTGGAACAAGAAATTACCAAGTTGAATAAGGCAAGAGACAATATTGAAAAAGAGATTGTCGCGATAAACACCAAACTCAAAAAGAGCATCCGCGGACTTGAAGCGATACGCTTTAATCCGTTTCCCGACCAAGGCAGCAACCAAAGTTTTGCCATTGGTATGCTGGATGAAGAAGGCGACGGTTTGGTAATTTCCAGTTTGTATTCCCGTGAACGGATGAGCATTTTCGCCAAACCCGTCAAGAACGGCAAATCCGAATATGAACTTTCGACTGAAGAAAAAGAGGCCTTAAGACGAGCAGAGGTTAAATAAAAAAAAATTAAAAATGGATAAACAAAATCAAAATCAGAATACCCGCCCGAACGACCGTCAGGTCGGGCAGGCATCTGTAAGGCCGCCGGTAGTGGTGGTAATGGGACACATTGACCATGGAAAATCCACCCTGCTGGATTATATAAGAAAAACGAATGTGGTTGAATGCGAAACCGGAGGCATTACCCAATGCATTTCCGCTTATGAAGTCGAGGTTCCGATGCCGGATTCGGCCGGGTCGGGAAAAATCACTTTCCTTGATACTCCCGGACACGAGGCCTTTTCAAAAATGCGCGAACGCGGCGCGGAGATAGCCGACATCGCCATTTTGGTTGTCTCGGCCGAGGACGGAGTAAAGCCACAGACAATTGAGGCCTGGAAAACTATTGTGGAATCCAAGATTCCATGCATCGTCGCGATAAATAAGATAGACAAGCCGGGCGCCAATATAGAAAAAACAAAAAACGAATTGGCGGAAAACGAAATCTATCTGGAAAATTACGGAGGCAAGGTGCCGTTTGCGGAAATTTCCGCGAAAGACGGCGTGGGGGTGGATAATCTTCTGTCGCTCATTTTGATTATGGCGGAAATGGAAGGATTCACCGGCAACAAGGAAGAGAACGCTTCCGGTTTTGTCATTGAAGTAAACCTGGGTCCGAAACGCGGAATCCTGGCGACCTTGATTATTAAAAACGGTTCCATTAAAAAAGGAATGACCGTTGCCGTGGAAGACAGCCTGTGTTCCACGCGGATAATTGAAAACTTCAAGGGAGAAACGATAGAAAACGCCTCGTTTTCTTCCCCGGTGCGCATCGTGGGCTTTAATAAGATGCCGAGAGTCGGCGCGCGGTTCGAATCTTTCGAAAAAAAATCCGAAGCGGAAAAATACGCAAACGCCTGGCTGGAAACCCCGACGTCCAAAGGAGTCGGGGTCCCGACCTCTGATGAAAATCAAGGCGTCGGGAAAAAAGAAAATACAAAGAAAATAATACCAATAATACTCAAAGCTGATGTTTCCGGCTCTATTGAAGCAATTGAAAAAGAAATCGCCAAGATAAAAAACGATAACGCGGAATTCCGGATTGTGGCAAAAGGCATCGGCCCCATTTCCGAGTCAGACATCAAAGGCGTGTCTTCAGGGGTTGATGTGTTGGTCGTCGGATTCAACGTAAAGGCCGACAAGAGCGCCATTGAAATGGCGCAAAAAAGAGGCATCACGCTTTCCTTCTTTGAAATTATTTATAAAATGACGGAATGGCTGGAAACCCAAATGGAAGAAAGAAGGCCGAGAGTAGAAACGGTTGAAACCACCGGCCGAGCCAAGATTATTCGGGCTTTTAGCCGCACCAAGGAACGCCAGATAATCGGCGGCAAGGTTTTGGTCGGACAAATCAACTTAAACAGCGTCGTCCGGATAATGCGCCGGGAATTTGAAATCGGCCGGGGAAAAATAGTGAATCTGGAAAAAAATAAGGTAAAAACAAGCTCGGTGGAAGAAGGCGCGGAATTCGGAATGATGATTGAATCCAAGACGGAGATTGCGGCGGGAGATGCGATAGAAGCGTTTTCAATAACGCAAAAATAACGTGGAGAAGGTTTGGATTTTTTCGAGAGACAAGGTGGTGACTGCGCGAGGAAGGAGAAAAAATCCAAACTTGCGGAACTAAAATCATATGGAAAGAAACGAAAAGGTGGCAAATCAGATAAAAGAGTTGGCGGCGCAGTTTTTAGAACGCGAAAATGACCGCACTTCTTTAATCACGGTCACAACGGCTTCTTGCTCTCCGGATCTGAAACGAGCAACAATATTTATAACCGTTCTTCCCGACTCTAAAGAAAGGGCCGCTTTGGGGTTTGTAAAAAGGCAACTGAAAGAATTGCGGGAATTTTTGAAAAAAAATATACCGATAAAAATTATTCCTTTCCTTGATGCGGAAATAGATTTGGGCGAAAAAAACCGACAGAAAATTGACGAACTGCTAAGGAATGGTTAGGATTAGATTGTTTTCATCGGCCTGGTCGCCCCACCGACGCTAAAGCTTTGGCGGGCAGGCAAGTAGAAAAGTTTTGAGTTGGCCTGGTAGCCAAGTAGTAAGGCATTCCTCTGCAAAAGGAATATACGCGGGTGCGATTCCCGCCCAGGTCTCCGTTTGTAATTTGAAAATTTAAGCATTATAATTGCCCGGGTGGCGTAATTGGTAGCCGCAGGAGACTTAAAATTTCCCGACCGCAAGGTTGTGTGGGTTCGAGTCCCACCCCGGGCACTCTGTTTTTAAAAAAAACAAATATACGCGCCCATAGCTCAGCTGGTAGAGCAGATCCCTCTTAAGGATAAGGTCGGGGGTTCGATCCCCTCTGGGCGCACAATACTGGAAAGGTTTCAACTGCTTGAAATCTTTCCAGTATTGTGCGGGCCACAGCCATGTTTTTTCAGGAGAAAAAACAGGCGAGGCAGGGTCGTGAAAATTTTTGAGCGACGGCGAGAAAATTATTCCTGACCACAATTTGCATTTGCCGGGGTGGCGAAATTGGCAGACGCACTTGCCTTAGGAGCAAGCGAGAGTAATCTCATGGGAGTTCAAATCTCCCCCCCGGCACCAGTAGGAAATTACAAGTTTGAAGGGTTCGCCTCGCTTCGCTCGGCGACTAATTTGTATTGGATTTTAGTGGTAAAAATGAATTGGCGATTCCGTTAGAAGCAGAAAAGAAAAATTCTCAAATTATTAACTAATTAACCCAATAAAACTATGAAATACATAATCTACGCCAGAAAAAGCACTGAAGAAGATAACCGTCAAGTATTGAGTATTGAAGCTTAACTTGTTGAACTCAAAGAATTTGCCGCCAAAGTAGTAAATTTTTCAATCATTTTTATTGAAAAATTTACTAGAATGATTTATACTTTAATCGTTCAAAAACTTGAAACTGTCGTTCGTGTAGCTCCCCGCCTGTGTCGAGGTTTCGGCGGGCAGGCGCCGCCTTTCCGTCCGTCGCCTTTAAATATTCTTATTTAAAATCAAAATGGTTAAACGAACAAGAGTTATATTGGTTCTGATTATAGTTCCGATTTTGTTTTTGCTTCTATACCCTTTTCCAGAAAAGCCTCTTTTTAATTTAGATAGTTCCGTTCTGCTTGAATACTTAAAAGTTGGTGGTTTGGAGGGCCACTCAAATTTAAAGGTATTCAATGATGGTTCTGCGAAATATCAAATGGGATTCCTTGGAAACGTTTATCAGACTCAATTATCATCAGAGGACTTTAATAGTCTTAAACAATTTATAGCCCAAGAAAAATACACCATTAAAAGGAATTCTTTTTTATCAAAATGGTTTTTGACCATGAAGGGGCAATTTATTATGGATTTCGGAATATCTAGGTCTTTGGTTAATCACGATGGCAAAACTATTTCCATTAAACCCGACGAACCAATTGATTTAATCAGTGATAAAATTAGGTCTAGGATGATGGAAGAATTTGTTGAAAAAGCGAAAGCTATGGAATCTGAAGAAAAACAATCAAAACTTTTTTGTGATTTAATTAAAAATTCTCAATTTTATTCGGTTAAACAAAAAGGGGTCGGTTTGGGTCCAGATGGCCCGGTAATGGGTTATTGGACGGTAAGTTTTAGCGGAAATGAGGTTTTTTGGCATCATTCTGACGTTGCAGAAAAGGGAATATACTCTTGCTACGGAGACGTTATCAACGTAAAACTGATCCTGGACGATGCTTTTAAAGTAATCTATAATTCTGACAGAGGTGTTTTGTCTTGGCAGGGTGATGAGTATATAAAACTTGTAGAAACTAATGATGTTGTCTGTCCGATTCCCGAATATACCAGCCCCCATTGTCCAAAAGTTATTACCAAAGCCAGAAACCTTAAAACCGGCGAAGTCAAAGAATTTCCCGACGCTTGTTTGCCTGAGTGCTGGGCAGAATATTAATCGTCAATATATGAAAATTATAAAATTAATCACTTTTCTTGTCGGAGCTGGGGTTGTCTTTAGTCTATTAATATCAATGGAGGGTTCTTGTCTGGAATCGGGTCGGATTATATTGATATTTCTTCTACTTTTTGGTTTTGGATTTTTTGTCCTAAGGAAGCATTGGCCTCTCTTTAGCATTAGAGAACCAGCCAAATTCGCTGGTCAGCCTGAAATTCCGACTAGATATACTAAAGTAAAAGCGGCAGTTTCCTCTTTTTTATTAGCCGTTGCAAATCTTGTTATACAGATTTTATTTTGGAATTCGCCCTTTTTCCAGGGTGGATTTGAGTTTAGCCAATATGTGAGAAATAATTTTGTAGGTAGGAATGCGGAACCTTTCTATTGGGGAACTGCAATCTGGGGGGTCCTTGGAAGTTTAGTTATGAATATTATGCTGATTTATTACTTTTATAGGATCATTCAAAATACAGGTAGCATTAAAAGAAAATGCTGGCTTATCATATCCGCATATCTTATCGTTACTTTTATTAATGCAATTGCTATATTTTTAATAGGCGTTTTTACTTAGGTTTAAAGGCTGAGTGTTTAGTTAACCTTCAGAGGTGACACTTTTAATTGATAATCTCGCCACTTTTCAATCGGTATCATGCCATTGAGATATTTTCCTAAATGTATTCTATCATAATTGTACCAATGTAA
>Ga0209417_1002867_pt1 | contig 24839 bp, 25 predicted proteins | sample RifGroF2_FD_184002 | JGI IMG/M metagenome (GOLD analysis project Ga0209417, IMG submission 184002) | Groundwater microbial communities from Rifle, Colorado, USA - Groundwater F2 (SPAdes) (version 2) | ecosystem: Environmental > Aquatic > Deep subsurface > Groundwater | place: Rifle, Colorado... | reverse complement strand
TCTAAATGAAGGCGAACAATTTTTTGTTTGAATTCCTTTTCGTATTGTTGCATTTTTCTTTCCTCTTTCCTTTATAGTTATTATACTATATTAGGTCAAGGTGTTACAACTTTATTATACCATGACACTGAAAGGAAAGAGTATATTAAAGAGTTGACACGAGTTCTAAAAAGCAATGGTATTCTTTCTATTGTCAAGCACAATAATTACGGCAGAATAATGCAGAAGGTCATTTTTGAAAATGACCTTGATGCAGCGTTTAGAATATTAAACGGCATTGAACCAACGGTAAAAGCCTTCGGAAAAGTAAATTATTATAATCCAAATGATATATTGACATGGAGTGATAATCTCAAAATTGAAAAAATCTCAGGAATAAGAACCTTCTTTGGGCTAAGTCCTAATAATGAAATCAAATATGATGAAAGTTGGCAGGAACAAATCCTGAAACTTGAATTATTGGTTTCTGATATTGAGGAATATAAAAACATCGCTTTTTGTACCCATATAATTTATAGAAAAGAATAGGTGATTAAAATGCTTAGTTTAAAAAGCAAATTACAAAAAGTTGTTATGAAAGCAATTAATGTTGTTTTAGATTATTACAAAAATGAAAATCCGAAAATTGCAGATGTGTTTTATTACGGTGCTGATAAAAAAGCTCCAGAAAACCTTGCGGTTTGGTTTATGTTTGAAACAAATGAAGATCTGAAAGCAGCAATGGCGAACGGATTGACTTTTGCTATCATTAAAATAACAAAAGATGCTTTGATTGATAACGGCTATCCAAAGGAAATATTTAATATGCCGAATTTTTCATTGCCAATCATAGAATCCGAAAATCATAATGATATTCAACATATAAGTATAGATGCAATTGCATCAGAACCATTATCAAAGGTGTACTTTACAACATTGCAGGATATTGATGAAAAATCGCATGGAAACAGATACTATTATTTTTTCAAATAGAGATTTATAAGAAAAATCACGATGGGGTTATAATGAAATCATTCGAAAATGTCACATTTAACGGCAAATTCAGAAGCTATCAGCAAAATGTGCTTGATAAACCGCAAGCGTATCGTAAAGTCTGATTGGGAGTGATATTCAACTTTATTTGTTTGCAATCCCGACAAATATTATTCTTGTAAACCTGATTCGTTTATGATATTATAGCCTTGTGGTTTCACAAGGCTCAGGTTTTTCAGGTTTTAAAGAAAGGTTTAATTTTATATGTCGGAAACGGCTTCAATTAAATCACAAAATAATAAATATGGAATTATTGAAGGAGTTATCTGGAAACAGTTGCTTCTCTTCTTTTTTCCGATGCTTATCGGTTCTTTCTTCCAGCAACTATACAACACTGCTGATGCGGTTGTCGTCGGTCAGTTTGTCGGCAAAGAAGCACTATCGGCAGTAGGCGGTACTACAGGTACAATCATCAATGTGCTTGTAGGCTTTTTTATTGCAATGTCATCGGGTGCGACTGTTATCATCTCACAATATTACGGAGCACGCAAGGAAGAAGATGTCGGAAACGCTGTTCACACCTCACTTGCCTTGGCAATTGTCGGTGGTGCAATTATAATGGTTGTGGGTTTAATTGTTGCTCCTTTTGCGTTGAGGGCAATGAACACGCCTGAGGATATAATGCCGTATTCGCTGACATACATACGCATCTACTTCTACGGGCTTATTCCGAACCTTGTCTACAACATCGGTGCAGGTATACTGAGAGCAATCGGTGATTCAAAACGTCCGCTGTATTTCCTTATTATAAGCTGCTTTGTCAACATAGCACTCGATTTGTTTTTTGTTGTTACGTTGAAAATGGGTGTGGCGGGAGCTGCGACAGCAACTATTATATCGCAGCTGTTAAGTGCGATTTTAGTCTGCCTGTCGTTATCACGGTCTTTGGATTCATATCAATTGAAGGTTATCAATATCAGATTTCATAAAAAAATCCTGAAACGCATATTTTCCATCGGGCTTCCTGCCGGATTTCAGACCTTGATGTACACCTCCTCAAATATCATCATCCAAAGCTTTATTAACGGTTATGGAACTGACACTGTCGCAGCATGGACATCATATGCTAAAATAGATATATTTTTCTGGATGGTAATCAGTTCATTTGGAATTTCACTTACCACCTTTGTCGGACAGAACTATGGTGCCGGCTTGAAGGCAAGAATCCGAAAGGGTGTGCGAACCTGCCTTGTGATTGCTTCGGGAACAACAATTTTGATAAGTATTATCCTATACTTTTTCGGAATATATCTTCTCTATTTATTCACCAAGGATTCAGACGTAATCGAAAAAGGCATGATAATCCTCCGTTATCTTGTTCCAACCTATATTACATATGTATGTATTGAAATATACTCCAGCTCGCTTCGCGGGATGGGCAGCACTTTAATTCCTTTGATTATGACGGGAATCGGAGTTTGCGTTCTCCGTGTAGTCTGGTTATTTACTGCTGTTCCGATAAATCCTGATTTTAGAACTATTCTGTTCAGCTACCCTCTCACCTGGGCAGCAACATCAATAATGTTTATAATATACTATCAGATTTTTGTTAGAAAACAGAAAATATATTAATTCAATTACGAAACAGCATTATAATTCATGTAATTATTAAACCATTAGTTTAATTTATAAACCATTTATAAACAATACGGTTATTGTAATATCTTGAGTTTTTGTTATACTTATATCAGAACAAGCGCTTGTTACTCTAAACAAGGAGCTGTAATCACATGAATATTACAATAACAGAAAAACTGAAAACTTTCCGAAGAGATAAAGGAAACACACAAGATGAGCTGGCAACCCATCTCGGAATCTCGACTCAAGCTGTTTCAAAATGGGAACGAGGTGAAGGTTATCCTGATATTACATTGCTTCCTGCTATAGCGGCATATTACGGCACAAGTGTTGATTATTTGCTTGGGTGCAGTGAAATTGAAAATCAAAAGAAGAAAGATGAATACTTCAAGCAATACAATACGAATAGTAATCTCGGTAAAATTGAGGATAATATCACTCTAATGCGACAAGCATTAAAAGAATTCCCGAACGATCTTGATATATCAGAAAAACTTGTACATTATTTATATTTCGTAGATAAAAAGGAATATATTGATGAAGTTATTTCTCGCGGTGAAGAGATTTTACAGAAAAGTGTTTGTGATACGCAGAGATACTTAATGCTACAGACTCTTGCCTTCGCCAATATGCAAAAGGAGGATTATGACAAAGCGAAAGAATATGCAAATAAACTTCCTGATTCTTTCTGTACAAGGAACAGTGTTCTCGAGTCAATATTAAAAGGCGACGAATTACACAAGCTAACTCAAAGCAATATTGGAATAGCAGTTAATTCTATCGATTTTTCAGTGACATGGATGTTACGTTCAAAAGAATACACACCCGAAGAAAAAGTTTTTGCATATGAAACAGTTGCAAATTTGTATGATTTATTTTTATATGACGGTAATTATGGATATGAGCATAGTGGTTTACACATGTTGTATATGAATATAGCTGAAGAATACGCAAAGATGAAAAATACCGAAAAGGTAATGCAAGCATTGAATAAAACTTATAATCATGCTTGCGTTCTCGATAACTTCGCAACCGGAAAATACACCTCAATATTTTCAGATACAGGGGAATATTCAAAAGAAGGCTTCAGCAGAAATTTCGAAAATAGCTATATGGAATGGTTGAAAAATATTATGGAAAATCAAGTATTCGATTATATTCGAAACACTGATAGCTTCAAAGAATTATATAAAAGTGTTTCCGAACACAAATAAAAGCCTATAACTGAATAAAATTATTAGCGGCAAAGACAATAATATGGTTGCCTTTGCCGATCGTTTGTTTTTATACTATCAGATGTCCTTTTTTGTCAGCAAGGGTTATGGTTGTACCTAAATAGCTTTGATGGTCGATGTCCCGCGTCCTTTGTATATTCATTTGTTTCTATCACCATATCTGCAATCTTTCGTCTGAAATTCGCTTTTAGCAGTTCAGTGTCAAGAATTATTTCATATACCTGCTGAAGCTCGGTCAATGTAAAACGTTCGGGCATAAGATGAAATGCAATGTCGGTATATTCAATTTTATTTCTAAGCCTTTCAATGCCATACTCAATTATCTTTGCATGATCGAATGCTATCCCCTCAGAATCAACGATTTCACGTTTTATTTTTACTATTCTGCCTTCAACAGTCTTTTCTATTTTGATAACAGCTATCATCGTTTCTGATTCCGAAACAAGCTTCAAATTATAATATTGCATGAGACAATATCCTTGTTCAGTAATATTTTTTTCCTCTTTTTGTAATCGCAAGGTTACAGTAAACCATTTTGCATCATCTGCATCATCATTGGCTTGTATATTTAATTTTGAACTATCGACAAGCGACAGGTAGGATGTACTGATTACACGAGTGCGAGGATCTCTGTTTACGTCGCCCCATGTATAAAGCTGTTCCAGATAGAGCGAGTCGATATTTGTTTCTTCTCTCAACTCACGATATGCTGCTTCTTCAATACTTTCATTCATCATAACAAAGCCGCCCGGTAATGCCCACTTACCGATATAAGGATGTCCGCCTCTTTTTATTAAAAGGAGCTTGAATGTTTTTTCGGGTAGTTTTCTATAATTCTCCGTCTTCTCTTCACTTACGGTGAAAACCAGCATATCAACCGTAACCGAAGGTCTTTCATATTTGCTTGCGTCATATGATGCTAAAAAGTCTTTTTCAGATATATTATTATTCATACTCTACCTCGCTTTTGATATTATCTATTTGTTATTATCATATTAATACTATCAAAACCATTTATCAATACCCTTTTTTTAAAAAATAAAAATATTTTATATTTTTTCTTCTTAACAAAATGAAAGGCTGCCGCTTATACCTTAATTTTTACGGTATTTGCGACAGCCTGAATCCTGAATATTGTTGTTATATAGTTATTAAGTTATATTGTTATTAATAAAATGCGTCAACTATAGTTAATGCCGTTGAGCATACCCCTTGCCAGTAAAAAGCAAGCGCTTCATTACCAACATACTGAGAATAATATGATACATATGTTGAATATGTTGTCTGATTCCAGGTATTAAGCTCCATTTCAGCACCAATCACAGTATTAATATTAGCACCTTTTGCCACTGCCTGAACACCATCACGATAGCATACATATTGATTATCAACACTGTAACATATACCAACAAAGTTTGATAATGATTCCGCATCATTATGAGCCATATAATTTGATTGCATAATAACACAATCAAAAATATTCGTTGTATTTGCAACATATCCTATGTTTTTTATAATTGTCGCTGCATTCACACCATATCCATAATAGGGGATCCAAAGAGTATCTCTATAGAAATTCGCATGAACACGATATGCAAAATTGTTCATAAGATAAATTTCTGCGTTTGAATAAATATTTGAATAATTAACAGTGCCGTAAATGCTTTCCTGATTATAATATACACCCACTACATTATTATTCCAACGTGATGTGGTAAGAGCATTCTTTACTGCTGTAACATAATTAGTAAATGTATTTAGACAAATCGCTGATGTAGCGCTGGTATAGCATGTCGAATCTATACCCGGAGTACCAAACCAAATTTTTATACTGCTGTTTTCATCAATAAGCTCATTTATTACTGTAGCCACTGTACTTGCAAGACCAGTATAATTTGTAAGACCTGAGTTACCGATATTAAAGAGGTTACCGTTTGCACTTGAATAAAACGGTACAATAACTACACCGGTAGCATCACAGTTTGCGAAAGCATCCCAGTCGAAGCTGCTGTCTAAAGTATATCCGTTTGTTGTACATTGAGAAAGAAATAGGGTAATCATTTTTGCTTGTGTATAATCATATCCTGTTGTCGAAGCACTGACATTAGAAATTGATATTGATACACACAAGACAAGACAGAGAACGAAGCTAATAAATTTTTTCTTCATTAATTTCACCTTTCTTTAATCATAACAAGTTTTAACCAATAATTTCACAAACTAATTCGCCCTATATAACAACAATATAGTGATCAATTATAACTTTGTAATATTTTAAATGGTTTAAGTTACAGTAATTACGGATTTATATGGATACCGTTCACCTACTTTTATTCATTAGCTATTTTTTAATATATAGAGAGTTAGATTAAGTATAAAAATTTAATAACTTATATCACCAGTGACGGCGGAGCATATATCCTCGCAGCAAGCTCCTGGTTGAGCATATACAAGCCTTTGGGATCGCTGCCGAACAACTCGTACTTCTTAATCAGGTCGGTGGTGTTTTTCTCTTCCTCGCCCTGCTCCTTGACAAACCAATCGAGAAATTGCATTGTGCGAAAGTCCTTGTCCTTATATGCTACAGCATATATATTATTAATGGATGCAGTGACCATTTGCTCGTGTTTTAGCGCTGCTACAAGCGGTGCCTCATAAACATCATATTGCTGTGCCGGTGCCTGAATTGTTGACAATGTAACCTTTTCGTCGTTGTTCAGAAGGTATTGTCTGAAAAGCATGGCATGATCTCTTTCCTCCTGAGCCTGAACGTAGAACCAGTTTTCAAAGCCATTAAGGCTCTGATCAACATAATAGTCCGCCATATCAAGATAGAGGTATGCGGAATAAAGCTCCTTGTTGATCTGCTCATTAAGTAATTCTACTACTTCGCGGTTTAACATACTAACCTCCACGCCCTATCGGGCACAAATAAGAATGAACAATTCGTGGAGGTACGCGCGAATGTATCACTCATTTCTATATTTTTCATGCTATTCCTCCTTCGTTTGTGCTTCTATTTTTTATCATTTACGGTCTTCAATAGTCGTTCGACATCATCAGACTTGATCTCAACAACATTAGCATATCTCGCAAGATTATATATCTTAAAAATATTTGTTTGTTCGCTTGTCTCACAGATTTCATCTGATATACTCGCAGGTGTTGCTGCCGGATTAATGCGATAGCCTGTGCGTTGTTTTCTGAGCAGGAAAACGGTATATATATACCTGATCCGCTCATGGTTATTAGTCAGTTCACTCCATCTGGGTAGCTTATATCTGTACGGTTTCTCAGATTTCTTTGTTTTCCGCATACCCGGGTAAACAAATTCAACATGGTCCGAGCCTCCGAGCAACTTTCCGTTATACTGTATCCCCAGTTTTCGAAAAACCTTCAAAAAGAAGTTGCTTAAACTTTTAAAGAATCTTTTTATCAGATCGAAAGGTTTTCTTACACCTTTCATTCTGAGGTATTTTCTCAATGTCAATAAAAACAGAAACAGAAAAACAACGGCACTGATAAGAAAGCAACCCTGTAAAAATTTAGTGTATGCATCCTCTGCATTTTCATGAAGTACAATAAGGCCGTTCATCGAGCCTGCGGTTAGAAAAAAGTACAGTATCAGCTTTATAAAAACCCTGCTTCGTTCGCATTTATCTGTCATCTGTACTCGCCTTCCTCTTTATTTGTTAAGCAGAAGTACTGTTACTCCGCGGTAAATTCTCTTGAACTGCTTTATTTTATTCTCAAGCTCATCATCAATTTCCATTGTCATCAGGCAAATATCTGAGTCTTTAAGCACAAACGGTGTATCTTTACCCATCAATGATATAATCGATATTCCTTCGCTGGGCATAAGTACTGACATACTCTTTAATATCTCGAGCATATGATAAATCCCTCCCGAAGGTTCAAATCGAGTGAATTTTTCGTTGTTGTCTTTTCTTGCATTAGCAGAAAATCCAACCCGTCCGCCCTTGTTCACTGCTTCGGTTATAAGTGTTGCTGCCGCTGAAAGGCTGTATTCGAACAACTCAAAATACTGTTCGGATAACATATCTGTTGGTTTATCGAGGTTAAGGTAAACCATGATATTGAAATGAGACGAAAAATCATGATTATTGACCATCAGCTCACGCATGCCGAACCGCATCGACCTTGCAGATGCCTTAAAGTTTATGTCGCTGAATGAATCGCCGTGTTGGTAGCTGCGAATACCCGAAACATTGAACCTATCCTTGAAGAATCGGTTTTTTGACACCTGCTCGCCATAGCGATTGACCTGCGGTACAAGGTTATTTTGCGGAAGCAGCTCCGGGTAAACAAACAACTCGGTAGGTGCGGAGATATAAACATACTCTTTGTTGCCGTAAATTTCAACGGTGTCCAACGCATAATGGTTTCGCATATTGCACTTAACGGTGTGTATTCTGGTTATTCTTGTGTAAGGCATAATATGAAACCGGCTCGCAAAATAACGTACTTGCTCAACCGGATGGATGACAATACCGTCAATTTCAAGTCCTGCTTTTATGTGAAACCCGACATCAACAAACAATAGTGGAAAAAAGCTGTTGTTGTATATAACTTCGGTCAGTGTTACGGTATCACCCACAAATACACCCTCATCCGAGAAACAGCGAGTGTACTCGAGATCCTTTAACTTCTTTGCACGGATATTCAACATCAATTCTATCATCGCCCAGCAAAACAAGATGAGAAACACCGTGATGCCGAAATATGGTGATATGATAATTTTATATAGAAGCAGAGCAATTTGCGAAAAGACATTATATATTACTTCCATAACTCAACTGATGCCGCGTTCGAACACCGTTTCTGTTGGTACAGGAACGCTTTTTATTATCTCATTAATTATCTCCGAATCCTCATTTGCCTTAACTCTTGCCGAGCTTCTCAGCACAAGCCTGTGTGCCAATACAGGAATAGCTGCGCGCTGAATATCGTCGGGCAGTACATAGCTTCTGTCAGCAAATCCGGCGATTGCCTTAGCGGCCTTAACCAAGTGGATGCCTGCACGGGGACTTGAGCCTAAGACAACATCCTTATGCTCACGCGTTCTCTCGATTATTGTCGAAACATAGTCTATAATATCGCTGTGTACATATATATCATTGATGAGTCCTATTGCTTCAATAACATCCTTTTTATTAACAACAGGAACTACTTCGGCAGTCATACAGCTATACTTGCCAATGATTATATTGCTGTTTTCATGGTCCGGATAACCCATGTCTGTCTTGATCAGAAATCTGTCCAGCTGTGCTTCAGGGAGCGGGAAGGTGCCGAGGTTGTCGACCGGGTTCTGGGTTGCTATAACCATGAACGGCGAATCAAGGCGGTAGGTCTTGCCGTCAACAGTGACCTGCCGTTCCTCCATACATTCGAGAAGTCCCGACTGGGTTTTAGGTGTTGCACGGTTAATTTCGTCGGCAAGTAATATATTTGAGAACACCGGACCCGGTATGAACTCAAAGCTCGATGTTTTCATATCAAAATAGTTGACACCGGTCAGATCTGTCGGCAGAAGGTCAGGCGTAAACTGCACGCGCTTGAAAGAGCAGTCGATTGATGCTGCAAGTGTTTTAGCAAGCATTGTTTTACCTGTGCCGGGCACATCGTCGATTAGCATATGTCCACCGCAAAACAGCGTAACAAGTGCGAGGTCTACCTTGTCTTCGCTCCCTATTATCGCTTTACTGATGTTTTTCTTCAATGCGGAATAGATTGTATAAAGTCTGCTCATTTTAAGGTACCTGCTTTATAGGTTGAACAAATTGAAATTCGAACTAATGCTTTTTTCAACCTGATTTCCTTTCCCGGTAATATCAAGAAATATTATACCTCTGCAAATCTTTTTTGTCAATGTTCATTATAAATATCAGCTTTTTAACAGAAAATTCGGTTAGGTTATATTGAAAATGCAATTTTGATATGATATACTTCAAAATAAGATATCCAATTATGTTATGGAAGGTTTTAATTATGTCGAAGGGATTTTATCTGATTCTGGCAGTAATGACTCTGATTGGTCTGCTGCTGACATCATGTGATAATGAAAATACAAGCTCAGCTGCAGACAGTAGCGAGAATTATTCGGTTGTATCAGAATATTCCGAGGTTCAGAGTGAAACTGTTTCCGAAGTTGATTCATCTGTCGCTTCTGATACCGAGAGCAGCGAAATCTCAATTGCTGAAAGCAGTCATATTTCTGTTGCCGAAAGCAACGAAATCGAAAGTAAGACTGAAAGCACTGCAGTAAGCGAAGCTGTCAGCGATGCGACCAGCTCTGCTACACAAAATACTACGAGCAAAGATACAACCAGCAAGGACACTACGAGTAAAGATACCAGTTCTGCTGTCAGCGAAGTTGAAAGTAAGCCTGAACCGCCTGTTATCAAAGCAGTCAAGGTACCCGTTATATACATAACAACAACCGAAAACATCAACCGGGATTTTTATGTAAGTGCCGGTCTGAGGGTTGTCGATCAAGAAAACATATTCAAGGAAATAAAAGACACCGACGGAGAGGTGCGTGTGCGTGGAAACTCAACCTCATCCGGTGCCAAAAAGCCCTACAACATAAAATTTTCTGAAAGCCAGACATTGCTTGGCTTGGGCACAGCAAAAAAATGGGTACTGCTTGCGAATATGTACGATAAAACACTGATAAGAAACAAACTCTGCTTTGATTTTTCAACCTTTATCGGGATGGATTATGTTTCAAGCAATGCATTTATCGATGTATATGTCAATAATGTCTACATGGGAAACTATCTGCTGACCGAGGCGGTTGACACGGGTGATACAAGGGTTGATATTGACGACAAGGATAATGAGTTTCTGTTCGAGTATGAGCCATGGGAACAATACAGCAATGAAGAATCCATTCGCACTCCGAAATACAACATCCTGTTAGGCTTCAATGCGCCCGAACATCCGACACCGGAACAACGTGCATTCCTTGAGGATTTCCTGCTTAATGCTGAAAATGCCATTGAAACAAAAAACCTGAATGAGATCAAGAAATATTTTGATCTGGAGTCAATGGTAGATTTCTATATTGTCAATGAGCTGTTCAAAAATGTTGACTTTGCAACCAGCTCCACCCGCTTTTACCTGAAGAACGGCAAAATCTACGGCGGTCCGATCTGGGATATGGACCTGTCAACCGGAAATTGCTTCGACGGTTATTATGTCGAGTACAACAATGTCGGTAGCTCTGGAGACAGCAGTGAAAGCTTCTACTGCCAAAAGCTCTGGTATAAATACCTTTTCAAATGCACAGGTTTTGTAGATATGGTTAAGATGCGTTATTTTGAGCTTCAAGCTTATATAAATAATCTTACAACAGACAATTCACTTGGCAAAAACAAGATAGACACACTGCTGATTAAATATGGCAGCAGTTTTGACGCAAATTATAAGCTTGCCGGCTGGTCAATGACAGCAAAGTACAGCGAATTCGAACGGGTTCCGTTTGACACTTATGACAAGAACATCGTATATCTGCGCGAATGGATTATCAAACGCAACAACTGGCTGCTTAAAGAGTGGAATTTAAAATAATACGAATTTTCGATTTTATTGCATTGTTTCTTTTATATCGAAAATAAAAATAACCAAAAAGACCGCTCATTTCATTTTATCGAAATAAGCGGTCTACTGTTCCGAATTAATCAGCAAAATTAATTCCTTTCTGTGGTGAATTGAACTTAAGAATTCACATAACCGAAGTAACCCTAAGTATGCTTATATTAAATCTTTGAGACTTTGAGTAGCTATGTCTGACTCCGGATATCAATTTCTCAAGAACTGCTGTGAATTAATGTTACAACACCATATAATCTATGCTATTTCAGGAATAACTCATTTGTAACTGTACCGTGATTAACATATTGTACTTTATACTTATATGTTATATTGCTTTCATAAAGCTACGGTTTGTTTTTTCGTTATTTTAACTTATAACCTGAACGGTAGCGAGGTCCATTTTAAGTTCCGCACTATATTCGCATACAAATATACAATGCTGTGAAATATCGCCATTCATCGGACTCGCTCCCTTCTTTATCTGATTTATCCTCCGATAATATCTCATTAAAGATATTACCATGATACCCCATTAGAAATATCATTTTCGGATATGATAGAATGCCTTCATAGACTGATTTCAGCTATTACGATATTTTCGCTACTCTTTATCTCTATCTTTATTATACACATATATTCCATTTTGTCAAGGGGCTTTATGAAAATATCTAAAAATAAATTTGAAATTACTGATTTCCTGTTTTTTGACTTACAATGAGAATAGACTGGCGAATGGTTAAATCTAATTTACATATTGTTCTATCTTATGAAATAAAGCACTAATTATCTGTGATTACTTTCCATATATAAAAACGCTTTAGATTTTCTATTAATATAGAAAAGCAGCGGCAGCGAGGAAAGGTTGAAATTCGACTACCACAAGAAGATAATTGACGGCATGCTTCCGCTCATAATCGGCGGCAGAATCGGTCAGTCAAGGCTTTGTATGCTCCTTTTGCAAAAAGCTCACATCGGCTAAGTCCAGGTTTCCGTCTTGCCGGGGGACATGATCGAAAAATGCGAAAAAGCTGATATTGTGCTGTTGTAATACATTCCTCTTGACTTTCTCGAATTTTATGATATTATTATGCTTGTACAAAACATATGGAAAGGAATTTTTAAATGAAAAAAATTATAGCATTAGCGATATCAGCGTTATTAATTTTCACCACCTTAGGCATCCTTGCAGTTGCAGAAGGCGAACCCGAAACATTTGAGTTCGACATTCTCGCTGTCGACACAACAATCACAGCAGAAAACGGTCTTATCCTCACATCAGAGGATGCTCTTGCAGCATCAAGCACAGGTTGGACGGTTATTATCCCCTGCTCAAAGGTTGGGGATAATAAATATGTAGCTAAAACAGCTGCAATAGCACCTACAGGTACAGTCCAGACAATCGAGATGGAAGAAGGAGATATTATAATCGCTATCCATTCTTCAACCAGTGATGTTACTCAAATCGATACTTATCCAAACTGTGAGCAGAAAGTCGCCGCAGAAAAGGTAACCGCCGGCTCAACATTTGAACTTGTAGGGATCGACCTTACAGCAAAAACTTCTACTGACGGCAAAGCAATCGTAACCTATGCAACGGTTGCAGAAGAATCAACACCCGAAGAATCAATTGCAAATGAATCAACTGTTGACGAATCTGTTGCTGATGAGTCTGCTGCCGATGAATCCATAGCTGATGAATCAGATGAATCCGCTGTTTCCGAAGCCGAGAGTTCAGATGAATCTGCTCCCGCAGAAACTAATGGTGGACTCGATACAACAATCATTATAATCGCAATAGCTGCGGTCGTAGTAATTGCCGTTATCGTTGTTGTTGCAACAAAGAAAAAGAAGTAATAATATAACCAGATAAAAATAACTCCCCCGACTTTGCATTTATTGCTTAGCCGGGGGGTATTATTTAATCAGCTTTATCTTGTATTGCCTCATAAACCTTTTTAAATGTTTCGTTGGCAGAACACTCTTCTTCATAATCCTCAATCAATACGCCTGTTAAATCGCCTTCAGAACCATATATAATACACCAAGGAGATGAATAGCACTTAATGCCATCTATAGTTGTTACATATTCGATTTTATTCCTGGTTGTTTTAATATCATTATAAGGCTCATATACGCCCTCAAGATTAATATGTAATACAACTCTACTATCTTGATCTTTTACGAAAATAGATAAATTATATTCTGGAAAATCAACCTCTGTATAATTAATACTGAAAGTTTGCCTGTCTGTTGCTGTTATGACTTCATCTTTCATTATCGGGCGAGACCAGCCTTCAAAAAGATCAAAGTTTAATATCATAGTTAATATACAAATAATCGATGATAGAATAAAAATTAAAATGAAAATTGCTTGATATGACTTTTTAAATTTTTTCTTAAACACTAAAATAATTATTAGTAAAGCTATTGATAATATGAATCCCTAAAATCCTATTATAAAAAATTTCATATTAATATCCTCCTATTCATTTGATTTTAAATATTCGAAATAATCAGCATAAGCTTGAGCACATGATATAGCATGAAGCGAAGATACATCTACTTCCTCCATTAATGGCAACTTTGCTATTCCACCATACCATCCATCGGTATAATCTAAAGCTATTTGATATATTTGATAATTTGTTTTGCCGTTTAAAAACGTTGTTATTCTTGATAAATAACCATTAGAATAATAATTTTCAAATGTAGCTTTTACATCATTATAATCAATTATATTCTTTATATTTACAGCATCCGTATCTGAATTAATATCAGGTGTACTAAAGCTATAGTCCTCGTCTCCAAGTAAAATAAGTGCTGTATTATATATTAAATCACCATCTATAGAATTTGGGGTTAATCTTATTACATCAAGTGTTAATGTTTGCAAATCACCTGCCCACCCACATAAATTATCTATATTAGATTCTCCAACAAAAAAGGGGATCAATCCTTATGAATCATATATTAGTCCATTCAAAGTTGCACATAAATGAACAAAATCAATAATACCTCCAGAAGGATCAATTATATATAAGTCGGAGTCACTTGATACAGAAAAATATTCATATATATATGAATTTGTATTATATACAGTTGTGACAAAGTTATTATCAATATTCCCAGCGACCGTATCCCAATTAATGGTATTATATTTTTCTCTTCTAATAAATTGCAATGTTAAAAGTGTTGCTTCTTGAGATGTACTAGAATTATAATTTTTTGCTATATTATATAGAATACCTATATTATTAAATACATTTTGCATTGAACTTTTCACAGTAACTGAAAAAGTTTTACTTATACCTGTTACATTATGGGTTGCAGTTATTACGATAGCTTCATTTTTGGCTTTTCTCTTTCCTCCTGTTATTTGTCCCAAATTATTTGTGCTAACAATAGTATTATTAAATGAATAACTAAAATCACTTGGACTTACCCATAAAGCATTTGATGGGATTTTGTTAATTATTGGTGATTTTGTTTCGTCAATATTAATCTCCATATTAGAAATATAGAAGCTACTATTTAACTCTGAATAATAGTCAACGCTTGCCGCTCTCCAGATTTGACCCGTCGGATTTGATTGATTATAATATTGTGTCGAAATTGAAGTGCCCGAATTATACAATACCTTATTTGTATATTTATTCGTTATTATTTCACAAACACCCTCAGGTCCTCTTTGAAACTTCCACTTACAGCGGTCTTCATTGCTAATCGATATGTCTACTAAAGAAACGCTATCAGAACTTGTGCCACCTGCAAGACACTTAGACAAGTCATCAACCGGTTGGATTAAGCAATAATCGTCCGTTAAATTTGTGATCTTTCATCTTATTGAGTTACCCAAAGTCACTAAGGTGCCGGACGAAGCGTTAAGAGTAGAAAAATTATTCTCTCTTAAGAATTTTCCTGTTGATTCATTATTAAAATAATATTCTCCATCCGATAAATCAGAATTTAAGTTATAACTAATAAAGCTTCCGGTTGAGCTGTAAAAATACCACTTCTGATTGTTACTTCCCGTGTATGTACCGACATCTGCATTTCCTGTTGATGTTGAAGTTCTTCCAGCGGATGAGCCGTTTGAGGTACCAACAGTAGATAATGCTAAAGTCATGTTTGTTCTCGGAACAACCTTAAATGTATTTGTGCCTAACGGAATTATAAACCATTCCTGCGCTATCGGATCGATAGGGCTGTAAATCTGCACATCCCCACCATTGGTAACATACCCGCCTGACTTTACAATATCGAGCGTTCTGTTAGTACCGTTAGAACTGATCATTAATTTTATTTGATATCCGCCTGTTGCGTCAACCTTAAATAACTTCCATTTCTGAGCAACAGTACCGTTTCCGGTATACTGCGTTACATTGTTATTATCCGCGTCAAAACCATCCTTTTTTAATGAAATTAATTTATTTTCATTTAATCCTTTTGAAAAGGAAACATTAAAGTCTTTATTTGATTAAATATATTTATTTAGTGTTGAATTATATGTCAATGTATTGTCTACATCTACCCATTCGTTGCCATCTTCATAATGTATTGCTTCCGGATATGAAACCGCAACAAAAGAACCGTCGGTGCAGTAAAAATGCTTTTCAAATTCTCCTCTTTTTGAAGTATCCTCTTCAACTATTAATTTTTCATCTTTCTTATTTTCGCTAATGTTCTCAATGTTATTCGCATTATTATTATACAAAACTAATAAATGAATTACTACAGCAATTTGAAAAATGCCTATACTTTTTGGCCTTTTTCAAATTAATAAAATCACAATTCATTTGTTAGTTTAATATAGATATTGTTAAAGCACTCGCTGGGATAATGTTAATGACCATTGCAATAATAAGAACAATAATTAATAACCTGAATTTTTTGTTCATATGTAAACTCCTTGTATTTATTTTATTGTATTATACCATAAAGCCAACATACAGGCTTTATCAGGTCTTCTCGTTCTTGCGGTTGGCTCTTAAGAAAACGCTTTGCGTTTTCTGTATGTCAGTAATAATTTATTATATCATAAAGCCAACATACAGGCTTTATCAGGTCTTCTCGTTCTTGCGGTTGTCAAAGCCAATATTACTTATTGGCTCAAAAAATGCTTCGCATTTTCGGAACGTTAACAATAATTTATTTCAATGGCTATTTAATTTTATATAAAACTTTTTTAATATTTATCTTCTTTTCAATCCAAAGCTTCAAAAGCTTCGATAGTTCCGTCGACCGCAACATTAACTGAATCTTCCATTCCATCCCAAAGGGATGTAAATTGACCGACATCAGCGCCTATCATTGCATGAAGAAGCGAGAAACCCATATTACCCCAGTTATAAATATGCCCGACATCAACACTGATTGTATCAAAAATCAAATCAAGCATTTCCTGGCTTTCAATATCACGTGTTTTCTGTTGCTTCAAAGCAATATCATAAACTGCGGGAGTAACCGTATTTTTACTTTCTGCACCGAGTACTTCAAGAACTATTGATGCAATTTCAGCTTTTTCATCTCCCAGATATCTCGGAATAGCAAATGCATTTCCGCCCCAAGGATTCAACATATGCTGATATTCATCCTGATTTTCATCAAATAAGGGAATAGGTAGAATACCGAATTCCATATTTGCATCCGCATTCCTCAAGTCCTCAGCAGTTGCCAACGCTTCATAATAGAATAATGCTCTGTTTGTTATGAATGCGTCTGTAATTAATTCGCAAGGTGAAACAATGTATCCCGATTCACCCCAATAATCATTTGCACATACGAAATAATTCTTATCGTTCATGAGCTTCAGTATTTTGTCCATTGCCGAAACACTTTTATCATTATATACATTAACAACAGGTATACCGTTATTATCCTTTTCGGCAAGTCTGCAACCGTTTCCATAGAATAAAGCCCACATTAAATCGTTCTGTCCGCCGACACCAAATTTATCTTTATAATTTATTATATTGTTGTTATCCAAATCAGTTTTAACTAATTTTGACCACTCAATCACAACATCCAATGTCCATTTATGATTTTTAACCAATTCGTATGGATTCTCCATATCAAATTCATCAATCATATCCTTATTGAAATAACATACAGTCAGTGATTGATGCGTATCAAAGCCGACATCTCCGGTTACAAAAAATGCTTTATCTGCAATTGTTGTTTCTTCAAGGAAATACTGGTCCCACCATTCAGCTTCCAACGCGTGAAGATATTCCAAATCATATAAGTTGTAAAACAGACCTTCTGCTGCCAGTGTTGTAACCTCATAAAGCTGAGGTTCAACAAAATAATAATCATCGACACCGGCGTTTGCTATTTGCCGCAGCTGTGTACCGATTGAACTATCTTTGCCGTCAATAATACCAACTTCAACAATATCTATACCAAGTAATTCTTCAACCTTATCGTTTCTTTTATCTACAGCTGTATTAATTGTATTTGCTTCACGTTCATTCCAAAATCCAAATTCAGAATATTTTGCATCAGCCTTAAGCCTTGTCATTATTTTAAATTCAAGATTATTATAATTTACATCCGGGACATCTGCAGTATAAACCTTATCACCCGATTCTTCGGATGATTGAGTTGAAGTCGACGAATCATCTGAAACATTACTTTCGGTCTGTTTATTATCACAGCTCATCAATAATGTTATAAATAAAGCCATTGTCATAACAAATGCTAATATTCTTCTCATCACAAAACCCAACTTTCTGTTTTTATAAAACTTTTATGAAACAAATAGGCGTGAAAACATATTTTTCACGCTAATCTATTCTTTTTTTGTATCTTTGTATAAATTTAATTATTATTATATTATATATTTATATTATACATTATAAAATTTAAAAGTAAAGTCAATAATGAAAGATAAACTTAATTCTTTGAAGTTTTAACAATTTGGATAAATTTTATCATAAACATAATTATAATATGTCTATTTTAAGTTTATTTAATTAATTTTGTACTAAATATGTCTATCTTAAGACAATTCTTGAATATTGACATCACTTTTTTATTATGGTAAGATATATTTAATATTGATATTTCATGTATTATATTTATTATATTAATTTAATATGTATCGGAAAGGTTATTTGCAAACGCAGATATTCGGATTATGAAAAAACGCAGGATAATTATAAGTCATACAATTATTTTTATAACATTATCTTTATATTTTTTTATAATGCTAAGCTTTTTTCATGAGGTATGTCCTATTCTTATATTAACAGGCCATCCATGCCCGACCTGTGGAGTAACACGTTCGATTTTTTCATTGCTAAGCCTCAATGCGTATGAATATTTTACATATAATCCGTTTTCATTACCGCTTATATTCGCAGTCTTCATATCTATTCACAAGAATAAATTCAAATTTACAAAAGGCAGATGGGTTGATGCTTTCATCATTATAACTGCAATTACTGCTTTCATTTTTTATATTTATAGATTTGTAACTGACACATTCCCTTTCTAAATATACCCAACAAATAAATTGTGATTTTGTCATTCGATAAAACCTCCCATAGAAAATTATAATCGAAGTGCACATATTCCCATTGATTTAATATACAACCTGTATTTCTTTGTCGAATTTTATAAATTTATTAATAAAAAGTATTGACTTTATATAAATATTTATATATACTCATATTAATATTAATGGAGGTGTATCTCATGGATCAGACAAGAATAGATATGTATTTAATGAGCAATAAGAAGTTTTTCCCGGATGAAGCTTATATGATGCTCAGAGACAGACTCTTAAATGCGGACGAAAACAAGTTGATGCTTTTACAAAGCGTCGAAATGAAGGATCCGACAACAATTTTAATTATTTCAATTTTCCTGGGTTCATTAGGTATTGACCGCTTTATGCTTGGCGACACAGGTATGGGAATTTTAAAGCTGCTTACCTGCGGTTGCTGTGGTATACTCACTATCATCGACTGGTTTACTATTTCAAAAAAAGCAAAAGACATCAATCTTAAAAATGCTATGATGGTGATTGGCTAAGTTCTTATCTTGATACACATACCAAAGCACCCTACCATATTTGGCAGGGTGCTTTTGAATTTAATTACTTAAACCATTCGAGGCTTATTTCTTCAAGTTCAACATCAGTATAATAATGTTTTAAAATTTCTTCGTATGTTTTCCCCGCTTCCGCCATTACATTGGCTCCGTATTGACTCATACCGACGCCATGACCGTAGCCCTCTGTTTCAAAAATAATATTATCAAAATTGATGGTTATTTTTATTTTTGTACTTTTCAATCCAAACAGTTCTCTTAAAGTGTTTCCGCTGATTGTAACTCCTCCTACATCAACACTTTCGCAACGACCTATTGAGTTTGTTTCTATGTTTTTTATCCAATTATATATAGATCCGCTGAAATCACATTGATAAGAAGCAAATTTACTTTTAAATTCGTCAGCGGTAAAGGTCATCTTCCCATAATATGAATAGAAGCTGCTTTCGTCAGGTGTGCTTACACTAACCAGATAAGGAAGATCGCCACCCCAGACATCAGCACAGCTTTCGGTAAACCCGCATGATGAAGCATGAAAAACTGAATTAATAACCTCCCCGTCATAAGTCATTATCAAATCTTTTGTCTCTTCTACTGCCTGTCTTATTATATTGAAGCTTTCTTCGGCAAATACTTCACCGTATTTTTCGATTACTTCATCTATCGTTGTATACGCAATACAATGTGCGGGATTTGTACAAATATCCGCACCAGGATGTCCGCTTTCGCGGTCTCCATATAGTATGTTGTGTACAATATAAGAGCGTACAGCAATCGCCTGAGCTTTAAGCGCCTCCGGTTCGAAAGATGAAGGCATTTCCGCATATACGGTACCGACGATGTATTCTTCAAGCTCCATAACAATAATTTCTTCAGTTTTATAATTATACACTCTTACTGTATTAACAGGCTCAGTTTCGATAATGGATTCAGCTTGTTCTGCTACCGATGTTTCTTCAAAAGTGCTTGTATATGAATTTTCAAATATTGATTCCTGCGTTTTTTCGACTTCAATCGACTCTGCTTCACTTATAGCATTATCACTTAAAAATACACTGTTTTCACTTATGTAATTTGTAGCAACTGGCAATCCGGTACACCACATAATGAATACCATCAGCATTATCAAGTACTTTTTCATTTTTACACCTCAATTCATGATTTGAGCTTTCTAATATATTATATACACAATATACTGACAATATAATTTGCATATAATTATTTTTTGAATTATTTTATTTTCCTCTTGCATTTTTCGCTATTATAGTATATAATATTGAATAATCTAAAAAGTATATGTATGCAAGTAAGCTTGTAATTCTATAAGACCATCGTAATTACTTGCTTTTGACTTGTATTACGTTATTATAAATTAATATAATTGCCTCGGTTACTAGATTTTGTAAATAATAATATGTAGATAACCCATTGTCTACCAAGCGCCGACGAAGCGTGACTGTGGGAAAATCAATTTTTCGTCGGAGAAACGGAATGCCTATGAGTATACACAGCTCAGAACACCTAAATCTAAAGAACCTGATTAATGACGCCAAGACAACCTATGAAATCCCAACTTCAGCTTTCGAAGGCGAAAGAATAAAAAAGGGATTGAGAAACTCTGACGGCACCGGTGTTATTGCAGGCGTAACAGGCATCGGACTTGTCCATGGATATGTCATTGATGAAGGCGAAAAAACACCTATTGACGGTAAGTTATATTACCGTGGATATGATGTCGAAAAAATAGTTGAGTATTATGCAAACAGTCCGCGTTTCGGTTACGAAGAATGCTCATATTTACTTCTTATGGGTAAGCTTCCCACCGAGGTTGAACTTGCACACTTTGATGAAATATTGAATTTCTATCGCAGGCTTCCTTCAAGATTTGCAGAGGATGTAATCCTAAAAGCACCAGCAAGAAATATTATGAGCAAAATAGCTGCAAGCGTACTTGCATTGGCATCATTTGATGACAGAGCTGATGACTGCTCCTTCGAAAATGTACTTATGCAAAGCATATCACTGATCGCTCGTGTTCCGATCATTGCCGCTATGGCATATGCAGTTAAACGCCATAAATTCTACAACGAAAGCCTTACACTGCATTTCCCACGCGCAGGCTATTCAACAAGCGAAAACTTCCTTCGTATTGCAAGGCCGGATAAAATGTTTACACCAGACGAAGCAATGCTGCTTGACCTCTGTTTGATCCTTCATGCGGAGCATGGCGGTGGTAACAACTCAACCTTTACATGCCGTGTCCTCTCATCAACAGGCACAGATTCATATTGCGCAATAGCTGCTGCTCTCGGCTCATTAAAAGGTCCCAAGCACGGTGGCGCAAACATCAAGGTTATTGAGATGCTTGATGATCTGAAGGCAAATGTCAGAGATTATAATGACGAAGAAGAAATCGCTGCATACCTTAAGAAAATAATAAATAAAGAAGCATATGATAAGAGTGGTCTGATCTACGGCATGGGACACGCTGTATATACTAAAAGTGATCCAAGAGCTATTATATTGAAGCAATATGCTCAAAAGATGGCAAAGGAACGTGGATTTGATAACGATTTTAAGATATTGCAGACAATAGAACGCTTATCACCTGCTCTGCTCGCAGCCAGAACAAGCGCAAATGCCAAAGCTGCTTCTCAGATTTGCGCTAATATTGATATGTATTCAGGCACTGTATTTAGAATGCTTGATATTCCAAGCGATATGTTCACTCCTCTGTTCGCTATATCAAGAGTTTCTGGTTGGTGCGCTCACAGGCTCGAAGAAATCGTAACCTCGAAAAAAATCATCCGTCCCGGTTACAAATCTTATGGTGACATCAACGAGTATATACCACTTGAAGAAAGAAAATAGACTATACAAAAATAATGCCGTTTGCAGTGTATTCTCTGCAAACGGTATTTTGACACAAAACAAAATAAAATATCAAAAAGAAGGGTTGACAAAATAGAAGTGATAAGATATAATAATACGCAGCGTTTTGAGCGTTTAAACTAAATATAGGGATGTAGCCAAGCGGTAAGGCACAGGACTTTGACTCCTGCATCTCGATGGTTCAAATCCATCCATCCCTGCCAGAAAAGTCATTGATTTAGCTGAATTATTCAGTTATATCAATGACTTTTTCATTTGCTTTATATTTAATTATATTTGATTTATCACATTTAGATACAAATAAACTCATCTGTAAGTCTGCAATATGTCTGCAACTTACTCGTTATCAATATGCATTTGTTGCCTTAAAACATCGAGATCATTTTTAACATATGTTTTTGCGGTTATGTCTACTGTTGAGTGCCTCATAGCTTTTTGAATTGCATAAATGTCTGCCACGCTCATGCAGCAGTGTTCCATGCGTGTGACGGAGTTCATGCGGCGTCAATACTTTTATACCGAGTTCCTTACATATTTGAGTCATCCTTTGTTGAAATATTTTCGCATACTTACTTGGTGTTTGGTAAGTGCCCCTATCTTTAATTACATATCCTGTTGATATATTATTTTTCAACAACTCTATCAATCTATCGTCGACCGAGATTGTTCTCATGCTTGTTTTACTTTTAGGTTTATCTTCAACTGTCTGCCTATCGCCAGGTGTTACAGCACGTTTTATATTGATGTATTTATCGACAAGGTTAATATCATCCCATTTGAGCCCAAGAAGCTCAGAACGTCGTATACCACTTTTTATGAGTATTGCAATATCAACAATATTATTTTCAACACAATAATTATAAAGTTTATCAGCGTCGGTCTTGCAATAGGTCTGTTTGGTCGAAACACTATTATCTGGTATTTTAAAACCTTTGACCGGATTTTTATAACACATATCGTTTGATATAGCAAGCTCAAAGATACCGTTTAATATAAGTTTAAATTTCTTTTTCATCGAGACCGACAGAGATGCATGCTTGTTAAAAAATGCGATAATATCGAGCGGTCTTATAAAATTATTAAGTAAAGAACCAAAAAAAGGCGTAATGTAATTATCTATTTTGACCTTGTATGTTGTTATATAAGTATACCGTTTGACATTCGGTTCCTTCGCTTCAAGATATAACTTTGCAACTTCTGAAAAATATATATTGTTTTCTATAACGGGAATACCGGATTGCTCGGAGATTCCTAATTTTATTTTATAATTTTCTGCCTTTTGCTTTGCATCAGATTTGCTTGTATAACTGAAAAACGGTTTCCGCATTTTTGTTCCGTCCGGGAGTTTTATCGTTATCTTAACCTCATATCGTCCGTCAGAACGGTTGGGAACTTCTTTCTTCGGTCTTGGCATCTTATCACTTCCTTAATTTCATGCTATACTTATGATTAACTTTAATGTTTATTTTGTGCTACTGTCTAGAAATGTTTTTAAAATAATTTTAGGAAATAGTTCACGTCTAACAAACTTTCTATACTTCATTTCTTGCTCTGTTCGACCGCTAACTAACGACTTATTTATAATCGTATTATCTGACACGCTAAAGATTGCTGCCATAGGCATGTTTGCTATTTTTGCAGCACGAAATGCTGCAGCTGTTTCCATTTCTATAACATTACAACCCATATTTATAATCTCATCAATATGTGCATACTGAGCAAATATTGTATCAATACTGAACGTTTTACCAATGTGCCATTTAACACTATTTCTATTGCACAATTCTTCAACGTTGTTTTGAAGAGCTGTCAACAATCTATAGTTTGGAAAAACCTTTTCACCAAAAATGTCACTCTTTTCTAACGAATCAGATTCAATATATCTACTTGCTCCATCACCGCAAATGCTATATTCTGGGATTACAATATCGCCAATTCCAATGTTTTCATCAAGTGAGCCTACAGAACCTATAAATATAATTCTCTTACACTGAGTCACACCTAATGACAAGAGAGCATCCATTAAAACAGGTGCGCCAATACCAGTTTTTATAAAAGTTATTTTAGTTGTATTGCAAGTGACATTCCAAACTTTTATAGCCGAGAAATCCGATTCACTTAGGTATTCAGCTTTACCTAAGTCGGGAATTGTTGAGGGTTCCCACCATGGGGCGATAACTACATTTTCATGCACTTGATCAGGAAGTACTCCAATACCATGAACACAGATATCTTTATCAGTAGAACCGTACCTTTTCATTCCTCTGATTAATTGTTCGTAATTCATTTCGTCACCCCATAAAATATAAATAGCACTAAACTGCTACGCAGTGGTTTTTTTCGGCAGCCCAAGTGCTTTATTAAAACTGCTGGTTTTTCTTTATGAAATCCTTTAAGATTGTGTTATGCCAAAGAGCATAATTACATTTA
>Ga0209417_1002862_pt1 | contig 24884 bp, 25 predicted proteins | sample RifGroF2_FD_184002 | JGI IMG/M metagenome (GOLD analysis project Ga0209417, IMG submission 184002) | Groundwater microbial communities from Rifle, Colorado, USA - Groundwater F2 (SPAdes) (version 2) | ecosystem: Environmental > Aquatic > Deep subsurface > Groundwater | place: Rifle, Colorado... | reverse complement strand
CAACGGCAGCAGCGGGAGCCACAGCGGCAGCAGCGGGAGCCGGGGTGACGCGAACGGGAGCCGGGGCAGGAGCGGGTTTCGCTTCGGGGGCTTTCACTTCGACGGGATTGACGGCGGCCGGTTTGACTTCGGCGGCAGTGTCGGAAGCGACAGGCGGGACGCCGCCGGCGGCGCCGCCGAGGGCTTCGACGATCGAGTCGGCCATCTTCGAGACGATCAGCTTGACCGAACGGAGCGCGTCATCGTTGGCGGGGATGATATAGTCGACGTCATCGGGGTCGCAGTTGGTGTCGACGATGCCGAAGACGGGGATGCCGAGTTTGCGGGCTTCGAGAATGGCGTTGCCTTCTTTGCGCGGGTCGATGATGAAAAGCGCCTGAGGCAGGTTCTTCATGTCCTTGATGCCGCCGAGGAACTTTTCGAGACGGTCCATTTCCTTGCGGAGACCGATGACTTCCTTCTTCGGCAGAACGGCGAAGGTGCCGTCCTTTTCCATCTTGTAGAGATCCTGGAGTTTCTTGATCGACTTCTTGATCGTCTTGAAGTTGGTGAGCGTGCCGCCAAGCCAGCGCTTGTCGACATAGTACTGATTGGCGCGTTTCGCTTCGTCGCGAACCGGCTCCATGGACTGCTTCTTGGTACCGACGAACAGCACTTTGCCGTCGGCGGCGACGATGTCGAACATGGCCTTGTAGGCGATGTCGAGGCAATCACTCGTCTTCTGAAGATCGATGATGTGGATACCGTTGCGCGAGGTGAAGATGTACTTGGCCATCTTCGGGTTCCAACGCCGCGTCTGGTGTCCGAAATGCACGCCTGCTTCGAGCAGGCTTTTCATTGAAATAACGCCCATTGCTTTTGAATCCTCCTGTTTTCGATTTTGCCTCCACCGAGGTCATCGCTATCGCCTCCGGATGTCCGGCTCTTGGCGAATTGCTCGTCGGTGTGTGTATTTTTTGCGGCGTGAATATTCTAACAAAAATTCGCCGATAAAGCAAGCACAATTTGCGCCTGCGCGAGGTCTCAGTAACCGGTCGAGCCGTGCCCGCCCTTGCGGACCTGCGTGACCGGCGGCTCGGCGTCGACGACGAGGAACTTCTGGAAGACGCCCTGGCAGAACCGCTCGCCTTTCGCAAGCGTCACGGGAATCTCCGAGAAATTGTAGACGTGGAGCTGGATGTGGCCTTCGTTGTCGGCGTTGTTGTAATAGTCGCCGTCGATGATGCCCACGGAGTTCGCGAGCATCAGGCCCTTCTTCTTGGAAAGCGAACTGCGGGCGTAGACCTGCAGCACTTCGTCCGGAAGCATGTAGGCCTTGATGCCGGTCGGTACGACGGCCGTCCCCTTCGCGGGGATGATGATGGTCTCGGCGGCGGCGATGTCGTAGCCGGCCGAATAGGCGGTCGAGCGTTCGGGCAGGCGGACGTCCTTGTCCGCCCAGGTCGTGACGATCTGGAAGCCGCGCGCAAGCATCAGCGGCTCCCCGTCTGGGTCATGGATGCGTTGATGGAATGGAACATGGATAACGACCTCGTTTCATGGGTTCGATGGCATTTATTTAAAAAGCCTTGCTGAAAGTAAATCGTCCCGCCCGAACGGAACAAAAAGGAAGATCGACAGATCCTCCTTGAGGTCAGCGGGTGCCGAAGAGGCGGTCGCCGCAGTCGCCGAGTCCGGGGACGATGTATCCGACCTCGTTCAGTCGCTCATCTTCCTTGACGAGATAGATGTCGACGTCCGGATGGGCGGCGCGCAGCGCCTTGATGCCTTCGGGACAGCCGACGAGGCCGACGAAGCGGATGTCTTTTCCGCCGCGGGCCTTGATGTGGTTGATCGCGACGATGGCGGATCCGCCGGTCGCGAGCATCGGGTCGACGACGAGGATGGTCGCATCGACGATTTCCTTGGGAAGCTTGACGTAGTATTCGTGCGGAAGTAGGGTCTTCTCGTCGCGGTAAAGGCCGATGTGGCCGATCTTCGCGGTCGGGATCACGAGCTGGATGCCGTCGACCATGCCGAGACCGGCGCGGAGGATCGGCACGATCACGACTTCCTTGGCGAGGACCTGGCAGATCGTCTTGCAGATGGGGGTCTCGACTTCGACCGGACGGGTCGTCAGGTCACGCGTGATCTCGTAGGTGACGAGGCTGCCGATCTCGTTGACGTTCTCGCGGAACGTCTTCGTGTCGGTGGCCTTGTTGCGGATGATGGCGAGCTTATGTTCGATGAGCGGATGATTGATGATCGTCAGTTTTCCCATGTCACTTGTTTCCCCCTTCGTAATCGGAAATCATGCGGATGCGTTTGGTGTGGCGCTCGCCCGTCGCCGGCGTCGCGTCGAGCCAGGCGTCGACGAACGACAGGACTTCGGGGAGGGTGTTCGTGCGGGACCCGACGCACAGGACGTTGCAGTCGTTGTGTTCGCGCACTGCGGAAGCCGCGAAAGCGGACTGTACGGCGCCGGCGCGGATGCCTTGTACCTTGTTCGCGGCGATCGACATCCCGATGCCGGTTCCGCAGATGAGAACGCCGAGATCGGCGTGCTTCGCTGCGACCGCGTCGGCGACGCGGAAGGCGTAGATCGGATAATCGGTCGAAGCGGTCGAAGCGGTGCCGACGTCGATGACGTCGATGCCCCGTTCTTTCAGCCGCGCGACGATCGGGTCCTTGTAGGGAAACCCCGCGTGATCGGAACCGATGGCGATTTTCATGAACGCACCCCTTTCAGACCGGTTTTCACGGTCCGTACGCTGTTCACAATCATTATAGCAGAACGATTCGGGAAAGCAACGGAGAATTTCGGCTCAGCCGGAGATCGTGACCGCGCCCTGGCGGAGCGTCCGCTTGGCGATCGGATCGTACACCGTCGAGGCGACGCCGTGCAGGTCGGGACCTGGGACGAGGTAGTCGGCGACGCCGTCATAGCGTGCGGCATCCGCCCAGGACAGGATCGCGGGTTCGTGCGAGAGATTGAGCGAGGTCACGACCATCGGTCCGAACCGCTCGAGGATGGCGATGGCGACCGGACTGCCGGGAATCCGGATTCCCACCGTGGAAAGTCCGGAAGTGACGTAGTCGGGAACCAGGGACGACTTGGGCAGAACCAGCGTGAGCGCGCCGGGCCAATATTTTTTTGCGACCGCTTCGGCCGGCGTGAAATCGATGACGAGCGGTGCGACCTGCGCGATGTTGGCCGCGAGGATCGCCATCGGCTTGACGGCTTCGCGGTTTTTGATTTCATAGATGCGCCTCACGGCGTCCTTGTCCGCAAGCAGGCAGCCGAGGCCGTAGACCGTATCGGTCTCGAAGACCACGGTTTTTCCGCGAAGGTCGGTTTCGAGGAGTTGATTGAGCGTCAGGATCATGCGAAGGCGCTCCTTTCGATCAGGTTGATCAGTTCCGCGGGACGGGCGATGATGTGGACCGCGCCGCTTTCGCGCAGTTCGGAAGCATCTCGAAATCCCCACAAAACACCGACCGATACGAGCCCGGCGTTCTTGGCGGTCTCCATGTCGGTCCCGGTGTCGCCGACATATAGGATTTCATCCGTCGCAAGGCCGAGAGCGGAAATGATCTCGTTCGCCGAACGCGGATCGGGTTTGACGGGATACCCCGGTTTCTGTCCGACCACATGGACGAACGTATCCGGTGCGAAATAGTGTTCGATCACGGCATTCGTATCGACATCGGGTTTGTTGGAAAGCACGTTGCAGGCAATCCCCGCGGCGTTCAAGGCGGCGACCGTTTCGACGATGCCGGGATAGGGACGGGTTTTCCGCCGCTGCCATTCGGCATAGGTCTTGAGATACATGCGGCGGACCGCGTTCCACGTCTTCCCGGTCATCCCGGTGCCGTCGAGGACGGCGTCGACGAGATGATCGACGCCGCGTCCGACGAACCGTTTGTAGGCGGCGACGTCATACGATTTCAAGCCGAAATAGAACAACGCGCGGTTCATCGAATCGGCGATGTCCTCGATCGTGTCGAGCAGGGTCCCGTCGAGGTCGAAGATGACGGCTTTGATCGGTTTCATGGCGTTCTCCCTTCCAAGTCGAGCGTAAACTGGCGATGCAGGACGGCGCGGACCGGTGCGTAGGTCCGGCGGTGGATCGGACAGGCGCCGAGGCGCTGAAGCGACGCAAGGTGTTCAGGGGTCGGATATCCCTTGTTTTGATGAAATCCATAGCCCGGATAGAGGCGGTCCATCCCGTCCATGAAGGCGTCGCGTTCGACTTTGGCGATGATCGAGGCGGCTCCGATCGACGCGGACAGCGCGTCGCCGTGGATGATCGCGGAAAACGGTATCCCGCAGCCGGGAAGCGGCATCGCATCGGAAAGGATGTGCTCGGGCCGGATCGGAAGCTTGTCGATGGCCAAAAGCATCGCTTTTCTTGACGCCTGGTAGATATTGATGTCGTCGATCTCGTTTTCCCAGACGTAGGCGGTCGCCCAGGCGAGCGCCCGTTGCTTGATTTGGTCGGCGAGCCGGTCTCGCGCTTTCGCGCTGAGTTTCTTCGAATCGTCGATGCCTTCGATCGGATCGGCGGGATTCAGGATGACCGCACCGGCGACAACCGGGCCGGCCAGCGGCCCGCGGCCGACTTCGTCGACGCCGCAAATGAAGCGAAGGCCGGTCGCCAGCAGCGATGCTTCAAACGCGTCCATCGACAGGCGCTTTTTCAAACGTGATGCAACCGAACTTCTGGTTGCGGAGATCATAGAGGAAAAGCCGGATCACGCGTTCGTAGTCGATGCCGTGCCCGGCAATCAGACAGCCGCGGCGGCGCCCGATCGCATCGAGCGTGCCGACGAAATCGTCGGGATTCACATGCTCAAGCGAATATCTCGCTTCGAGCACGCCGGGATAGTCGCGATGCAGGAGGCGGATGCCGGCCTGGACGACTTCTTCGAGCGGCAGGATTTCGTCTTTGACGTCGCCGACGAGCGCGAGGTTCATCCCAACGTTGGGATCGTCGAACTTCGGCCAGAGGATGCCGGGGTTGTCGAGCAGTTCGAGCTCGTCGGCGACGCGCACGTACTGCTGCTTCTTGGTGATGCCCGGCTTGTCGCCGGTCTGGGTGGCGGAGCGTCCGGCGAGGCGGTTGATGAACTGCGACTTCCCGACGTTCGGAATGCCGACGACGAGCGCCCGGATCGACCGCTCCTGCATGCCGCGCTCGATGTCCTTCGCCAGTTGTTCGCGAAGGGCGATGCGGGCTTCTCGGATGATTTCCGGTTTCGGGTCGCCGGTGAGCGAATTCGTCGCCACCGCGGCCCGGCCGTTTCTGCGAAAATGGCCGATCCAGTCGGCCACGTCCTTCGGATCCGCGAGATCGGCCTTGTTGAGGATGATCAGGCGCGGCTTGTTCTTGATGATTTCGCCGAGCATCGGGTTCGCCGACGATACGGGGATCCGGGCGTCAAGGAGTTCGAAAACGATGTCGACGAGTCCGAGTTTTTCTTCCACCAGACGTCTGGCTTTCGCCATGTGTCCGGGGAACCATTGGATCTGTTTCATGTTTTCCCTCCTTTCAAGGATGGGTCAGAACAAATCGATCTTGACGACGACCTTGCCGAGCAGACTGCTTTCGGGAATGAGTCCGAAATAGCGGCTGTCGTTGCTTTGCGTGCGGTTGTCGCCGAGGACGAAGCAATACCCCTCGGGGATTTCGAGATCGAGCGGAACATGGAAATCGGCGATGTACGGTTCGATCAGGGTCCCGTTCAGATAGACCCCCGCCGACGATACGGTGATATGATCGCCGGGAAGACCGATCAGGCGCTTGATGAGCAGTTTGTCGGTGCGCTCGATGATGACGATGTCCCCGGCGGCGTATTCGAGGCCCGGTCCGTGGTAGACGACGACCGCGTCCCCTTCAAAGAACGTCGGTTCCATCGACGGTCCGTCGACGACGGCCGGCGAGACGAGGAAGGCGTTGGCGATGACGACCACCGCGAGAAATCCGGGGATCACGCCGAGCAGATCGAACAGGTCGTAGCGCTTCTTGAAGTGCGGAAACGACTGTGCCGCCGCCGCGGGATCCAGACCGCGGCGCCGGCGCAAGACGACGTAGAAGAAGATCGCATATCCGCCCGTGAACAAGAGAAACGCATACGTGAGGTAACTGAAAAACAGACTCGCCGGGGTCACGTTCAGGTTCGCGGCGGTAAAGTTGAAGATGAAGAGACGCTGTCCCTGGCGCAGGATCGCGATCAGGATCACGACCGCCGCGGCGATCGCGAAGGACAGCATCTTGCGCTCCGCCTTCTTGATCAGCGCGGCATCTTCCGCGGCCGCCGCCAAATCGACCGGCGCGGGATCGGCCGGCGCGGCGTCGGGTGCCTCCGGAAGACGTTCGATTTCATCGGTCATGACGTCATCTCCGTCCCAGTTTCATCAGAATCTCCTCGAGTTTTTCGGGGGTGATCAACACTTCGCGCGGTTTCGTGCCGACATTCGCCGTCACGACGCCGTAGAGTTCGAGCGAGGAGACGATCTGCGTCGCGCGGTTGAAGCCGACGCCGAACTCCTGCGTGATCTTGTTGAGCGAGCAGCGCTCCTCGGCCACGACATAGCGCGCGACGGCCGCGAAGAGGTCGTCGAGTTCGGCGGCTTCTTCGGCGTTCTTGCCGCTCTTGATGAGCGACTCGTGCGTGAACAGATAGGCCGGATAGGCCTGGTTCTTGATGAACGTGGTGATCTGTTCGGTTTCGTCGGTGGACAGGAAGACGCCCTGCAGACGGCGGATGAGGCCGTTTTCCGACAGAAGCATGTCGCCCTTGCCGAGCAGTTTTTCCGCGCCGGTCGTATCGAGGACGACCATCGAATCGGTCGATGACGGAACCTTGAAGGCGAAACGGGTCGGGATGTTGGCCTTGATTGACCCTTTCAGGATGTCCGCCGACGGACGCTGCGTCGCGAGGATCACATGGATTCCGACGGCGCGCGATTTCTGCGTCAGTTTCAGGACGTTCTCCTCGACTTCGGGGCCGCCGCTGATGAGCAGATCGGACGCTTCTTCGACGATGACGACGAGTCGAGGCATCTTCTCGAATTCCGGATCGTTGACCCGGCGCTCGTAGTAATCCTTGACGTTGACCGTCTTGAAGTGCTTGAGGACGTCGTAGCGTCGTTCCATTTCCCCGACCGCCCACTTGAGCGCCTCGACGGCGATCTTCGGGTCGTCGATGATCGGCGTCACGAGGTGCGGCAGATCGGCGAACTGCTGGAGATCGACCTTCTTCGGATCGATCAACAAAAGTTTCACCTGGTCCGGTTTGTTCTTGTAGATGAGGCTCGCGATGATCGCGGCGATGCAGACGGACTTGCCGCTCTGGGTGCTGCCGGCGACGAGGCCGTGGGGCATGCCCTCAATCGAGGTGTAGACCGGATTGGCGTCGATGTCGAGGCCGATCGCGAGCAGCAGCGGGTCGGTCGAGTGGATGAATTTCGGCGTGTCGACGACATCGCCGAAACAGACCGATTCGCGGATTTCGTTGGGGACTTCGATGCCTACCGTGTTCTTTCCGGGAATCGGGGCCTCGATGCGGATCGAAAGGGCGCGCAGACTCATTTGGAGGTTGTCGGCGATGGCGGTGATGCGCTTCGTCTGGACGCCGGCGTCGAGCGCGATCTCATAGCGCGTGACGGACGGTCCCTTGGTGTGGGCGACGACCGATCCGGCGATCCCGAAGGCGATCAAAGTCTGGTTGATGATGTCGATGTTCTTGGCGATCCAGACGTCGGTCCCTTCCTTTTTCGGAGGCGACTTGCGCAAAAGCGCAAGCAGGGGAAGACGATAATCGTCGAAGTCGGTGAGGATGTTGGCGCGTACCGCTTCGGCTTTCGCGGCGGCGGCTTCGGCGGCGAAGACCGGGATGATCGGTTCGATCCGTTCCGCGACGGCCTCGACGACGGGACGCTCGATGGCGGGAGTTCCGTTCGGAAAGAGCACATGCTCCTCTTCTTCCTCTTCGATCGGGCCGAAGCGCTCGCTGCCGAGGTCGCCCTTCGCGTGTTCCATCGTGAAGTCTTCGGCGACATCGCCGCCGGCGTAGGGACGGTCGCCGGTCTCCTGGTTCTTGACCGCGGTGAAAAAGGCGTCGATCGACACCTGTTCGGCCACAGCTTCGACCGGTGCGGGGATCTCTTCCGCAAGGGCTTCCTTCTTCTTGTTGGCGAGATATTCAGGGGTGATTTCCCCCTTCAGGAGGCGACTCTTGTCGGCGTTGTTGATGGTCTGGAATTCATAGTAGGAATCGCCGTAGCGTTTCTTGGCTTCTTCCTTCGTCAGTTTCTTCTTGGACCGGAAGGCATCGTACTTCTTGTCGATGTCGCCGGTGTTGCTGCGGTCGTTGGGGACCGAGACGTCGTCCTTCGCCTGCCTGCCGAATATCGGCGAGACGAAGCGGCGTTTCATCGTTTCCTTGTCTTCGATCTCGGCGATCTTCGGAATGAAGAAGGTCCGCGTGTCGGGCGTTCGCTCGACATCGGGGACGATTCGTTCCGGCATGGCTTTTTTCTTGAACAGCATCGTCATCGCTCCTTCATTTGGCTTTGACTTCTTTTTCCGGTTCCACAACCGCTTCGGCTTCGGTCGCGGCCGCTTCGATGTCGATCTCGACCTTCTCCGCGTCGTCGGCCGGAGCGAACATCTTGTGGCTGTAAAGCTTGTCGACCTGTTCGCCGACGATTGCGATGATCCGCTTGGCGGCTTCCTTGGTCACGTAGTCGGAAAGCGGCTTGACGGCCGATTTCTTGATCCAGGTGATCGGGTTGGCGTAGTTCACGATCGCCGACACGGTACCGAGGAATTTGGAGATCTGGTACTGCTTGTTGATCTTGATGATTTTGACATTGTCGAGATCCCGCTTCTTGTTGACGATCTCGACGATCGTCGAGATGCGGTATTTCTTGAAGCGGCGGATGATTTTGCCGTTGATGATCTTCTCGATCTCGGTCACGACATAGCGGTCGAGGTCGATGAGTTCCTGCGGCGTGAGTTCGTAGATCGGATAACGTTTGTCCGGGAAATAATGGGCGGCGATCTCATGCATCAGTTCGATCGAAAGTTCGAAGGCGGCGCGGAACCAGGAATTGCCGGACGCGCCCGCGATTTCCGGAAGCATCTCCTGTTTCTTCTTGATGATCGCGCGGATATCCGCTTCCTGCTGCAACGCCCCCGAGGCGATCCGCTCGCGTTCGTGTTTTTTCTCGCGGCCGAGGAAAATCGCCGCGATCGTCAGGCTGCACATCGTAAAACCAAAAACGGTGCCCATCAGAAAGTACAGGACGGCACGTAAATCCGGCGGCCAGACCGGCGCCAAAAAGATTGGTAACAGGATCGAAAAAGTCATCATCGGACACCTTCTTATCATTCAAATTATATCTTATCTGACCTCAAAAATCAAACGCATATAACGTTTGCATCCGGCTCCCCTTTATGAGATAATAGGAAAAAAGGTGAAACCATGGATAAACTCTTGATCGCATTGGATTTGGATGGAACGCTGCTCTATGATTTCGACTCGCTCGACGAGTCGGTTTGCGCGTTCATGAAGAGCCTCCAGCGCGAAGGCCATCGGATCGTGATCGCGACCGGCCGGCCCTATCGGAGCAGCCGCTTCGTCTACGAGCGGTTCGGCCTCGACACGCCGATCATCAACTACAACGGCGGTCTCATCACCCATCCCGGCGATCCGTCCTTTCCGGTCGTCAACTATACGCTGTCGAAGGATGTCATCATCGACATCTTCGATCATAACCTCGAACACATCCGCAACGCCTTCTCCGAAGTCCGGGATACGATCTATCTTTACCGCGAGGAAGCCGCGATCGAACCTTTGCTTCACCGCACGGCCGATTCGACCGTCCACATCGGTCCGCTCCGCGACATCCTGACGCAGGATCCCAACGGCTTCATCATCATCGGGAAACAGGGAAGCGGCCCGGCGATCGAAGCGTATGTGAAAGAACATTATGCCGGTTCCGTCCTCGCCCGCGTCTGGAATCTCTCGGGCGAATACGACTCGATCGTCGAGATCTATACGCCCGAATCGAACAAGGGCAAGGGCCTCGCCTACGTCGCCGCCTGGCTCGGGGTTCCCCCGGAGCGCATCCTCGCGATCGGCGACGGCCACAACGACATCGAGATGCTTGACTACGCCGGCGTCGGCGTGGCGATGAAGGGGAGCCACCCCGACCTGCTCAAGATCGCCGACCGGATCCTGCCCTACATCCCGACCGAAAACGGCGTGGTGCGGTTTCTGTCAGAATGGTTCGGGATCCACAACTGACTGTTTGAAAATAAAGCGGCTTTCCGTCGGAAGGCCGCTTTTGATTATCCGCGGTATCGGAAGACGCCGCGTTCGCCCCACTGCCAGACCCCGTCGGGACAAGCGGTGGAAAGATGGAATTTGGCAATGCCGAGGTCGATTTCGGTGTAGCCGTCGCGGATTCGGAGATGACCGGTGATCACGCCTTGTTCCACCCGGAAGAAGACCGGGCGGCGGTTGGCCGCAGAGGGAGCCAGCGCGACGCGGGCGATCGCCTCGAAGAACCAATCCGGTTCGGTCCCGTCCGTTTCATGGAACCGGCCGGATGCGCTTTTGCGAAGATGGGTCGAAAACCGGATCAGCCGTTCGCGCGCAGTGAGGCGCGCCTCGACCAGTCCGAGGGCGATGACGCCGACAAGCCGGTCTCCGGGGGCGACGAGCGTGCCGATCGAGGTGCGGTCGAAGGAGCCGCCGACCCAGCAGGTGCCGAGGCCGAGTTTCGTCAGTTCAAGGACGATCCGTTCGCCGAAGTAACCGCATTTCTCCGCCGTGTCGGGATCGCTTTCCGGTCCGGCCAGGACGATGAAGTTCCGCACGCCGGAAAGCAGTCCGTAGGTTTTGCGGAAGCCGCCGAAAAGCTCCGGCCGCTCCGCCGCCAGGAAGAAGGCGAGGCCGCCTTTGCGGTTGGCCGCCTCGATCAGCCCTGCGATCCGGGCGAGCGTTTCGGGCGCGAGCGGGACGGGAAGATAACGGCGCCGGGAGATGCGGGCGGCGATTGCCTGGACATCGTCCATCGGCACGCGGACGAGGTCCGTCAAATCCGGAATCCGCCTTTGCCCTTGCCTTTGCCGGGCGTCTGCTTGATCGGTCCGCCGAGTCCGGGAAGCATGCCGGACTGCGCCTTCTCGGCCGTTTCGGGATTCATCTGCGACATCCGCTTCATCATCTGGCGCTGCTTGTCGAGCATGCCGATGAGGCGGTTCACTTCGGTCGTGCTGCGACCGGATCCGGAGGCGACGCGGTTGCGGCGCGAACTCGAACGTTCGAGCAGTTCGGGATTCTTGCGCTCCGCTTCCGTCATCGAATGGATGATCGCCTCGATGTAGACGATCTGCTTGTCGTCGATTTTCGGGGAATCGGCGATCGCGCCCATCCCCGGAAGCATCTTCAGGATGCCGGAAAAGGCGCCCATCCGCTTGATCATCTTCATCTGTTTCAAGAGGTCGACGAAGTTGAACTTCCCCGACATCATCTTCTCCATCATCGACATTGCTTCGTGTTCGTCGATTTCTTCGGTGGCCTTTTCGATGAGCGACAGGACGTCGCCCATCCCGAGGATGCGGGTGGCCATCCGCTCGGGATGGAAGACTTCGATGTCGGTGAGTTTTTCGCCGGTGCCGGAGAACTTGATCGGAACCCCGGTGACCTTGCGGATCGACAGCGCGGCGCCGCCGCGGGTGTCGCCGTCGAGTTTCGTGAGGATGCAGCCGGTGACGCCGAGGGCGGCGTGGAAAGCGGTCGCGACGTTCACCGCGTCCTGGCCGGTCATGGCGTCGACGGTTAACAGGATTTCTTCCGGCTTCGCGATTTTTTTGATGTCGACGAGTTCGTCCATGAGCGTCTCGTTGATATGAAGACGCCCCGCGGTGTCGATCACGACGAGATCGTTCCCGTCGGATTCGGCGCGCTTCAGGGCGAGTTTGACGATGTCGCGCGGGTCGATGTCGATGCCCTTGTCGAAGACCGGGATCTCGAGTTTCGCGCCGACCGTGCGGAGCTGTTCGATGGCGGCCGGACGATAGATGTCGGCGGCGACGAGAAGCGGCTTCTTGGCGTGGTTCTTGCGCAAGAACCAGGCGAGTTTGCCGGCGGTGGTCGTCTTGCCGGCGCCTTGGAGTCCGACCATCATGATGACGGTGTACGGACGGTTGCTGGTGAAGTTGACGAGGGCGGTTTCGCCGCCCATCAGCTTGACGAGTTCGTCGTTGACGATCTTGACGACCTGTTGGCCGGGATTGAGGCCCTTCAGGATCTTTTCGCCCATGGCGAGCTCCTTCACCTCGTCGGTGAAGTCCTTGACGACCTTGTAGTTGACGTCGGCCTCCAAAAGCGAGAGCCGGACATCTTTCATCATTTCGTCGATGTCGGATCCGTTCAATTGGGCTTTGCCGGTGATCCGGCGGAAGGTCATTTGCAGTTTCGATGTCAGATTTTCAAAAGCCATGGTTTCACTCCGTTTTGTCGAATTCGCCGGCGAGCCGCACAAGCGCGGGGTCGTCGATTCCAAGTTCCGCGAGGCGGGATTGGATCGCCGCGGCGGTTTGTTTCATGCGGACGACGCCGAGGGCGGCCTCGTAGTCTTCCATGTGGCCGACCGCGACGCCGATCTGTTCGTGCACCGCGTTGCGGCTCACCGCGGAGAGAAGCGCGATTTCCGACAGGGAATAGTCGTCGTGATAATAGTATTCCACGTATCGGCGCTGCTTTTCGGTCAGCATGGGGCCATACGCGTCATATAGGACGTTGATTCTGAGTTTTTCCTCAAGCGTGTTTTCCATGGTCGCTCCTAATCAAAGAAATCGGCGAACAAGCCGTAGATGTAGCCCTCGACATCGAACTGCTCGAGGTCGGTGAGCTTTTCGCCGAGGCCGACGAAACTGATCGGGATGCCGAGTTCGTCGCGGATCGCGAGGACGATGCCGCCCTTGGCGGTGCCGTCGAGTTTGGTGAGGATGATGCCGGTGACCTTCGCCGCTTCGTTGAAAAGTTTCGCCTGGCTGAGGCCGTTCTGGCCGGTCGTGGCGTCGATCACGAGATACGTCACGATCGGCACCGACGGCAATTCGCGGCGAATCGTGCGGTCGATCTTTTCGAGTTCCTTCATCAGGTTGACCTTGTTCTGAAGCCTTCCGGCGGTATCGACGAGCAGCACGTCGTAGGCTTCCGCCTTCGCAAGGCGGATCGCGTCGAACACGACGGCCGAGGGATCGGCGCCTTCGTTTTTGGCGACGACCGGACAGCCGACGCGCACGCCCCAGATCTTCAACTGTTCGATCGCGCCGGCGCGAAACGTGTCCGCCGCCGCGAGCATCACTTTCTTGCCTTCGGCTTTGATCCGATAGGCGAGTTTTCCGATCGAGGTCGTCTTGCCCGTGCCGTTGACGCCGACGACGAGGATGACGGTGAGGCCGCCTTCGACGTATGGGATGTTGGCGTCGACGATCTGGCCTTGCAGATACAATTCGAACATCTTGTCGACGATGATGTTTTCAAGTTCGCGCGGGACCGTGATCGCCCGCTTTTTGACTTCGGCGCGGAGTGCGGCGGTGAACTTGACGACGGTGTCGACGCCGAGATCGGCCATGATGAAAATTTCCTCGAGGCGGTCGAAGAGCGCGTCGTCGATCGCTTTCGCGCCGTACAGCGCGGCCTTGAGGTTGGAGAGCGATCCGCCTCTGGTTTTCGCCATGCCGATCTTGTATTTCTGTTCTTGCAGCCGCCGTTCCTTGGTGCCGAACAGTTTCGCGAAAATGCCCACATCGATCACCTGCCTGTGCAGAAACATTATATCATAATGAAGGCGTTTTTCCTCAAGATGCGGCGGGAAAGAAAATCCGCCCCGGACGGGGGCGGATCGCTGGAAGCGTTATTTGGTTTCGACGAAGCCGCACTTTTCGGCGTCGATGCAGCGGATTGTCCCGTCTTCTTCCGCGACGAGCGGCTTCCCGCAGCGCGGGCACGGACGATCGACGGCCTTGAACGGCGCGACGAAGCGGCACTTCGGGAAGTTGCCGCAGGCATAGAACTTGTTGCCTTTGTTCGGTCCCTTCGAGGCGACGCGGACGACGAGCGTGCCCTTGTGGCACTTCGGACAGCGGATGTGCGTGTCTTCCGCCTTCTCCTTCGGCTCGCCGGTCTGCGGACGCGGTTTCACGTACTTGCATTTCGGATAGTCGACGCAGCCTTCGAATTCGCCATAGCGGCTGCGGCGGAACACCATCGGGGCGCCGCACAGCGGACACTTTTCGCCGGTTTCGCGCGGCGCGAGCTTGTCCATGTTGATCCGGGCGTTTTCATAAAGAGGTTCAAAAAAGGCGTAGAAATCGCGGATCACGTCGAGTTGGACGGCTTCTCCAAGGGCGATCTTGTCGAGGATGTTTTCCATGTCGCGGGTATAGGTCGCGCCGATGAAATCGTGGAAGTAGATGTCGAGCTGTTCGATCGTGATCTTGCCCTGATCGGTCGGCACGAACTTCTTTTCGACGAGCGTGACGTACTTGCGGTCCTTCAGGGTGGATATCGTCTGGGCGTAGGTCGACGGGCGGCCGATGCCGACGTCTTCCATCTCCTTGATGAGCCGCGCTTCGTTGTAGCGCTGCGGCGGTTGTGTGAAACATTGCTTCGCGGTGACGGCGTCCGGCGCGAGGGTATCTCCCGGCAGGCATTCCGGCAGCTGGCCGGCGTTTTCATCGGCTTCGGTTTCAAACTTGCCATAGATCTTGAGATAGCCGTCGAAGACCTGCTTCGTCGAAACCGCCTTGAAGAGTCCGGTTCCGGCGTCGAGGAGCAGCGTCTCGACTTCCACGACGGTCGGCTTCATGAGCGAGGCGATGGCGCGGGCATAGATCATCTGATAGAGATTGAATTCATCCTTGGAAAGCCATGTCCGGATGCTTTCGGGGGTGCGGGCGGGATCGGTGGGGCGGATCGCCTCATGGGCGTCCTGGACGTTGCTTTTGGCGTCTGCCTTGTGGAAGCTGCCGAGATAGTTCTTCCCGAACGCGGCGGCGATGTACGCGCTCGCATGGTCGACGAAGTAGGCGGAAAGGCGGACCGAGTCGGTGCGCATGTAGGAGATCAGACCGACGCTCTCGGCGCCGAGTTCGATGCCTTCGTAGAGCCGCTGCGCGATCTGCATCGTCTTGGACGATGTGAATCCGAGGCGGTTGGAGGCGTCCTGCTGGAGCGTCGAGGTGATGAACGCGGGCTTCGCGTCGATGTTCTTGCGGCGGACGTCGCGCGACTCGACCGCGAAGGTGCGGTGAAACGAGGCGATCGCCCGATCGGCGGCCTCGCTGTTGTCGATTTTCACGTTTTTCCCGTTCAACTTGGACAGTTGGGCGGTGAACGTCGGGAACTTGGCGTAAATTTCGTAATATTCTTCCTGAACGAACGCTTCGACGATCTTTTCGCGATCGACGATCAGTTTCAGCGCGGCGCTCTGGACGCGTCCGGCCGATTTCGACTTGATCTTGCTTTGGAGGAGCTTCGAAAGCTTGAAGCCCATGATCCGGTCGACGATGCGGCGCGTTTCCTGGGAAGAGACGAGATGTTCGTCGATGTCGGTCGGATGGGTGAACGCCTCGAGGATCGCCGTCTTCGTGATTTCGTTGAAGATCACGCGCTTGACCAGCTTGTTCTTCGTATCGATGACGGAAAGGAGGTGCCAGCTGATCGCTTCCCCTTCGCGGTCCGGGTCGGTGGCCAGATAGATTTCCTTGGCCGTACGGCTCGCATCATAGAGTTCCTTGACGACGGCCTTCTTCTCCGGAATCACTTCATATTCGGGTTTGAAATCGTGTTCGACGTCGACGCCGAGACCGCCGGCTCCCTTGATCGCAAGGTCGCGGACGTGTCCTTTCGAGGACTTGACGGTATAGTCGTGTCCCAGATATTGTTCGATCGTTTTCGATTTGCTCGGTGATTCGACGATCACGAGTTTGTCAGCCATGATATATTACCCCGTTTCATTACACTACTATACCCTCATCGTGTGAGGTTGTCAACCAAAACAATTTGAAAAAAAACACGACATTCATCCATTGATGATGAATGTCATGCGATCCCGTCCCTGCAGGTCCGCGAGCGTGTAGATGCGTGCGGAAGGAAAATGGATGCTCGCGATTTTGCGCAGTTCGGCGGCCTTGTCGAACCCATGCTCGAAGGCCAGAAACGACTTCGGCTTCAGGATCGCGGCGGCGCCGGAGAGGATGATGCGGTAAAACTTGAGGCCGTCGTCGCCGCCGAACAGCGCGACGTCCGGCTCGTGGCCGGCGATCACCGGCGCGAGCGCTTCGCCCACCGGAATGTACGGCGGATTCGAAACCAGGATGTCAAACTTGCGGCCCTGAAGCGGCGCCAGCATGTCCCCCGCAAGGAAGGATACGTTCGCGCCGATCGCGGCGGCGTTCTCCTTCGCGACCGCGAGGGCGGCTTCGCTGATGTCGGTCGCGGTCACGGTGAAGTGTGGTTCTTCCATCGCGAGCGTGATCGCAAGGCATCCCGAACCGGTGCCGACGTCGACCACGTCGACGGGCTGTTTTGCGAATGTTTCGTCATACTGGACGAGGATGTTCGCGACGAGTTCCTCGGTTTCGAAGCGCGGAATCAGGACGCGGTCGTCGACGAGGAAGCGATAGCCGTAGAACCACACATGCCCGACGAGATACTGTACCGGAACGTGTTCTTCGATGTGGCGTTTCACCGCGGTTTCAAAGGCGGCGCGGTTCGCTTCGGGCATCTCGCGGTCAAGCGAAGTGTAGAGTTCGGTGGACGAGAGCCCGGCGAAATGCAATAAAAGCAGTTTCACGGCCGAGGCTTCGACGCGTTTCTGATGCGCCTGCCGTTCGGCGGCGCGGAGGATTTCCTGGTACGTGGCCAAGGTCATTCCTCCGTTTTCTGAAGCTTGCGGCGTTCCGCTTCCGCAAGGAGCGCCTCGATCACCGGATCGAGCTTGCCTTCCATGACGCGGTCGAGCTGCTGGATCGTGAAGTTGATGCGGTGGTCGGTGACGCGGTTCTGCGGGTAGTTGTAGGTGCGGACCTTCTCGGCGCGGTCGCCCGTGCCGATCTTGCTCTTGCGTTCCTCGCCATCCTTCGCGAGCTTTTCCTGAAGGGCGATGTCGTAGAGCCGCGATCGCAGGATCCGGAATGCGGACGCCTTGTTCTCATGCTGGCTCTTGCCATCCTGACACTGGACGATGAGGCCGGTCGGCATGTAGGTGAGGCGGATCGCCGATTTGGTCGTGTTGACGGACTGGCCGCCGGGCCCGGACGAACAGAACGTGTCGATCCGCACGTCGGCGGGATCGATGTCGAAATCGAATTCCTCGGCTTCGGGAAGGGCGAGCACGGTCGCCGTCGAGGTGTGGATCCGACCGGACGCCTCGGTGGCGGGAACGCGCTGGACGCGATGCACCCCCGATTCGAACTTGAGAAGCGCATAGACGGCATCGCCGTTCACCATGAACTCGATCTGCGAATATCCGCCGGCTTCCGACACTTCGGCGTTCAGAACGTCGATTTTCCAGCCCTTCGCTTCAGCGTACTTGACGTACATCCGGAACAGATCGCCGGCGAAGATGTTCGCCTCGTCGCCGCCGGCGGCGCCGCGGATTTCGACGATGACGTTTTTCTCGTCGGAAGGATCTTTGGGAATCAGGAGGGTCTTCAACTTTTCCTCATGGACGGCGATCTTCGGCAGCGCCTCGGAAAGCTCGGATTCCGCCATCGCGCGGATGTCCGGATCGGCGTCGTCTTTCATCAGGTTCAGGCCGTCGATTTCGGCGAGGAGGTCGCGATAGCTTCGATAGGCGACGACGATCTTCTCCAGGGCGCGCTGTTCTTTCGAAAGCGTCGTCCGGCGTTTCAGGTCGGCCGCTATTTCGGGATCGGACAAAAGCTCGCCGATGGCGAGATAGCGTTGTTCGATCTGTTCGAGTCGTTCATGGATCATGCGGCTTCATCTCCCTTGCCGAGAATCGCTTCCTTCAAAGAAAAAACAGTCGGGACCTTAGTCCAGTTTCGACTGTTCTCTCGCATAGGCTTCGGCGGACGTCTGGCTCATGTTGCTGAAGGTGGACATGTTGCGGTTGAACAATAGTTGGAAATCGCCGATCGTGCCGGAACGGTTCTTGGCGATCGCGATGTCGACGACGTTCTTCTTCGTCGACTCTTCCTTTGTATAATAGTCGTCGCGGTAGAGGAACATGACGATGTCGGCGTCCTGTTCGATCGATCCGGATTCGCGGAGGTCGGCCATGACCGGATGCTTGTCCGGACGGTTTTCGACGTTTCTGGACAGCTGCGAGAGGGCGACGACCGGAACTTTGAGTTCACGGGCGACTTCCTTCAGGACGCGGCTGATTTCCGAAACTTCCTGGACGCGGTTGCCCTGGTTGGCGTTGGAACCCGAAAGCAGCTGAAGGTAGTCGACGACGACGAGATCGAGTTTGTCTTCGGCCGATAGCTTGCGGCATTTGCTTCTCATGTCGGTGACTTTGACGGTGCCCGCGTCATCGAAGAAGAAATTGAGGTCGGCAAGCGACGAGACGGCGAACTGCAGCTTTTCCCACTCCTGCGTAGTCAGGTTGCCCTGGCGCAGTTTGAAGTTGTCGACCTGGGCCTGGCAGGAAAGCAGACGCATGACGAGCTGGTCGACGCCCATTTCGAGCGAGAAGAACGCGACATGCGGATGTCCTTCCTGTTTCGCAACATTCAGGGCGAGGTTCAGGGCGAACGCCGTCTTGCCCATCGACGGACGGGCCGCAATGATGAGCAGGTCGGACTTCTGGAGACCGAGCGTGAAGCGGTTGAACTCGTGATAACGGGTGTCGAGCCCGGTGACGGTGGACTTGATCTGGGACTGTTCGGCGATCTTGCCCATCAGGATGCTGGCGACTTCGCCGACGCTCTTGAAATCGGTGGTGCGCTTTTCCTTCGTGATGTTGATGACGGTCCGTTCGACGTCGTCGATGAAGTCGGGAGCGTTCTCGACCGCATAGGACTGTTCGATGATGCCGCGGCAGGCGTCCTGGATTTTCCGGAGGATCGCCTTGTCTTTCACGATATTGATGTAGTTGAGCAGGTTGGCGGACGAAGGCACGGCTTCGACGAGGCCGACGACGTATTCCACGCCGCCCGCCTTGGCAAGCAGGTTCTTGCTTTCAAGGCGATCTTTCAGGGTCGTGTAGTCGATCCCGATGTGCTCCTGGAAAAGTTCCTTCATGGTCTGGAAGATGACGCGGTGAACCGGTGAATAGAAGTCTTCGTCGTTCAGTTTGTCGACAATCGCCTTGAGCGATGACTGTTCGAAGAAAACGGATCCGAGTACCGCCTGTTCGGCTTCGATGTTCTGGGGAATTTTCTGTTCCATGCTGTCCCTCCTTCCGCGTGTGGGATTATTTCTCTTCGATGATTTGGAGGCTGATTTCGCCGACGACGTCCTTGTGCAGACGGATCGGAACCTTGTAGACGCCGAGGGAATGGATGTTGTCCTCGAGCATGATCTTGCGTTTGTCGATGTCAAGGTTGTACAGACGCTTGTATTCTTCCGCGATCTGTTTCGTATTGACGGCGCCGAACAGTTTGCCGGACTCGCCGGCCTTGACGTACAGCTTGATCGGCTTTTCTTCGATCTCGGCTTTCAGTTTTTTCGCGTTTTCGAATTCCTGTTCGGCTTCGCGTTCGGTTTTGACGCGGGCATCTTCGAGCGACTTGATGTTCGAAGTGGATGCTTCGATCCCTTGCTTGGACGTCAACAGATAATTTCCATAGCCGTTGGCGACTTCGATGACGTCACCCTTCTTGCCTCTGCCCTTGACATCCTTGATGAGAATGATTTTCATGTTCTGCTCCTCCTTGATTGACGTCATGAGGATCGATTCGATCTTCGCGACGATGTCGGCGATGTTCCCGCCTTGGATCTGGGCTGCGGCGTTGTTGAGATGGCCGCCGCCGCCGAATTGTTCCATGACCACCTGGACGTTGAACTTGTCGATCGAGCGGGCGGACACGCCGATCAGGTCGGCGCCGAGATTGCCGAGGGCGAACGCGGCGACGATGTTGTCGATCTCCAAGAGTTCGTCGGCCGTCTTCGCGAGCTGGACGCGGTCGGTCTTGGTTTCGGTCGGGAGCGCGGCGATCGCGTACTGATTGGCGATGATTTGCGCCGAGTTGACGAGATTCGACTTGGTCTTGATGTCGTCGAGCGATTCGCGCAGGATCAGGCGGGCCTTGAACGGGTCGGCGCCGTTGCGCTTGAGCATCGCGGCGGCTTCGAAGGTGCGGACGCCGGTGCGATAGGTGAAGTTGTTGGTGTCGATCATCATTCCGGCGAGCATCACGGTCGCCTCGAAGGGATCGATGTCGATGTCGTAGTTGTAGAGCTCCAGCAGTTCGGTGACGAGTTCGACGGAGGAGGAGGCATACGGCTCGACATAGTTGAGGGCGACTTCCGCCAGAAGATTGTCGACGCGGCGATGGTGGTCGATGATGACGATGTTCTTCGTCTTGTCGAACAGCTTCGGTTCGAGCGTCTGCGTCGGACTGTGATGGTCGACGACGATGAGAAGACTGGTCGGACCGACCTCGTCGAGCGCATCGCGGACGTCGATGATGTATTCGAGCAGTTTGACATATTCGCGGTTCAGCATGTTGATGACTTTGGCGCAGGTTTGGTCGATGGCGTCGAAATCGAGGACGATGCGGGCGTATTTGCCCTGTGCGATCGCCATGTGGAGCATGCCGATCGAAGCGCCGAAAGCGTCGATGTCGGTCGATTTATGCGGGATGATGTAGGTTTTTTCGCTTTTTCCGATTAAATCGGAGACGACGCGGGAGTTGATCTTCGCGGTGATCTTGGTGCGTTTTTCGATCGTGTTGGATTTCCCGCCGTAGAACTTGAGCGCCTGGTTCTGGAGATTGACTACGACCTGGTCGCCGCCCCGTCCGAGCGCGAGCTTCAAGGCTTCTTCCGCCAGTGCGCCGAGCTGGTCGCGGGGGATGTCGTAACAGGCGATGCCGATCGACAGGGTGACGCGGACTTCGTTTTGATTCGAGAGATCACCGACGGCGTCGAGGATCGAAAACTCTTCCTTGATCATCCCGTCGAGTTGCTTGCGGTTCATGAAGATGATCGATTTTTCGGGACGCAGGTTCAAAAAATAGGCGTCATACTTGCGGCACCAGTTGTCGATCGCGCCGAGATACTTGCCCTGCAGGTTGGTCTTCACCTGAAGATCGAGATGCGCGGTGGCCTCGTCGAGATTGTCGAGATTGATGACGCCGACGGCGTCCTGGTTGTCGCGCAACTTGAGCTTGATCTCTTCGCGTTCGCTGACTTCGAACATATAGAGGCAGTTGTTCTTCGGATAATGGATGAATTCGTACTTCTTGCCATAAACGTCGAGCAGGAATTTACCTTCCCGCTTTTGGACCATCGCGCTCAGGCCTTCGTGGACGAATGAAATCTTCCGTTCGACGAGGATGTTTGAGAAAAAATCCTTGGCGGAGGTGTTGGCCCAGACGATCGACTGGTTTTCGTCATAGATGATCATGCCGACGGGCAGATAGGAAAGGGCGATGTCTTCGCTGTTGCGAAGGCGTTTGGAAAGCAGGTTGGCTTCGCGGATCTTGACTTCGAGGTTGCGGACCGCGCCGACATGCTTTTTGCCGCGGGCGAGCCCGACGATGATGTTGGTCGCAAGGGCGACGACGAATAAGCCATAGAGCCCGAGATAGATCAGATTGCCCAGGGACCAGAGATAGAAAAAGCCGACGGCGATGCCCGCCAGAAGCAGGATGAGCGGTAGAACGGATGCGAGAATCGGGTATTTCTTCATCGGCCCGGACCCCCTTTCCATGCAAATCAATTTATTATAACATATTCCGTCCGAAAAACAAAATAGCGCCCACATGCGAAAAAAAAGACTCTAAAAATAGAGTCTTTCTTGGTCGCCGGCTTATTCTTTCACGTACGGCAGTAATGCCATGTAGCGAGCGCGTTTGATGGCGACGGCGAGGTGCTTTTGATAATACGATTTCGTTCCGGTCACGCGACGCGGCAGGATTTTTCCCCGTTCGGAGATGAACTTCGTGAGAAGTTGATAATCCTTGAAATCGATATATTTGACTTTATTGTCCGTGAAGTAGCATCTTTTCTTGCTCTTCTTGCGGAAGCCTCTGTTGCCTGACGAGGACCCTTGCGGTCTCGTGCTACTGCTGCTGCTGGTGGAATTGTACATTGGTTAATCCTCCTGTTTTTAGAATGGCAGGTCGTCTTCGATATTGGGAAGAGCGACGTCCTTGTCGATGCTGGTGTTGCTATTGCTATTGTTGTTTTCTCTCGGCTCGCTGTTGCGCGATCCTTCGGTCTGGGATTTGGTTTCGAGGAACACCACGGAATCGCAGACGATTTCGGTGATGTAGCGTTTGTTGTTCGTATTGTCGATGTAATCACGGGTCTGGATCCGTCCGTCGACAGCCACCATGTGGCCCTTGCGGACATACTTGCTGACGTTTTCGGCTTGTTTCCGCCAGGCGATGCATGGCAGGAAATCAGCGGTGTTGGAGTCGTTTCCACCGGCGTTGTTGCCGCTTGAGAACGGGCGGTTGACAGCCAGCGTGAATGACACCACGGGAATGTTGTTGTTATTGGTATAACGGAGTTCGGGGTCTCTGACCAAACGGCCGACAAGCACTACTTTGTTCAACATCTCCGTAGCCCCCGACTTATCTTTCTTCCCGATTGACAATGATGTGTCTCAGGACGTTTTCTTTCAGTCCCATGACACGGTCGAGTTCTTTGACGGCATCGGCTTCCATTTCGACATCGAGCACCACGTAATAGCCTTTTTTCAAATCGGCGATTTCGTAGGCAAGATCTCGAGTTCCCCATTCGTTGACCGTTAGTTTCACGGTGCCGCGCGACGTCAGGATGGCGTTGAATTCTTCAATCAGCGCTTTTCTGGCTTCGGCTTCGACGGACGGGCGGATGATGTACATCACATCGTACTTTCTCATTTTGGTTCCTCCTTATGGTCTATTGGCTGCGGCTTGCCCGCAGCAAGGGGTGAGAAATTCTCACGCGAAAGTATTATATCATAACGACCTGTCAAAGTAAACGAAAATAAACGCCGGAAGGCGCTTTCGGCGCTCTTCCGGCGGGATTGCGGATCAGTTTCCGTTGAGGGTTTCAAGACCCAGGAGGAGAAGCTTCAGGGTCGCGATCCGGCGTACGTCGTCCCGGTCGCCTGGAATGTGTTCGACCCGCGTCACGGTCCGGCCGTGGAACCTCGCCGCGAACCAGACGGTGCCGATCGGAGCGGTCGGCGTCCCGCCGGTGGGTCCGGCGAATCCGGTGACCGAAAGCGCCAAATCGCACTTCGCCAGTTTTTCCAGATTTTCAGCCATTTCCCCTGCGCATTCCTCGCTGATGGATCCCCTCTTGAAAAGCGTCTCGGAAGCCACGTTCAAGAGACTTGTTTTGGCCTCGTCCGAATAGACGACAACCCCTTCATAGAATACCGCGGAAGCTCCCGGAACCGCCGTGATCGCGGCGGCGACGAGGCCGCCGGTACAGGATTCCGCGGTGGAAACGGTCCATCCGTTCGTCTTCAGGATACGGATCAGGCGTTCAGCCTTCAAGCGGATTTCGTCGCTCATGGTCGTCGCCTAGAGATTGAAACGGAAATGGACGACGTCGCCGTCGGCGATCAGATAGTCCTTGCCTTCGAGGCGGAACTTCCCGAGTTCTTTCGCCTTGGCTTCGGATCCGGCGGCGATGAGGTCGTCGAACGCGAAGATTTCGGCGCGGATGAACCCTTTTTCAAAGTCGGTGTGGATGATGCCGGCGCATTCGGGGGCCTTCATACCCTTACGGTACGTCCAGGCGCGGACTTCCTTGTCGCCGGCGGTGAAGAAGGTCTTGAGCCCGAGCATGTCATAGCTCTTGCGGATCAGATCGAGGAGACCGGACTCCTTGACGCCGAGTTCTTCGAGGAACATGGCCTGTTCATCGGCCGGAAGCTGCGCGAGTTCGCTTTCGATCTTGGCGCTGATGACGCAGGTTTTGGCGCCTTCGGTCTCGGCGAGATCTTCGACTTGTTTCACATAGACGTTTCCGGCGTGTTCGGCAAGTTCGGTGTCCTCCACGTTGCAGACGTACAACATCGGCTTGGCGGTCAGAAAACTGAAATTGCGGATGATCTTGCGTTCGTCGTCGGAGAGTTTGAGGGCGCGGATCGGCTGTTCGGCGGCGAGCCCTTCGGCGCATTTCTTGAGCGCCGCGTACTCGGAAACGGCTTCTTTGTCCGTCTTCAACTGCGCGCGTTTTTCGATTTTCGGCAGCCGCTTGTCGATCGCGTCGATGTCGGCGAAGATGAGTTCGATGCGGATCGTCTCGATGTCGCGAAGCGGATCGATGGATCCGTCGACGTGACTCACGTTGACATCGTCGAAACAGCGCACGACCTGGCAGATCGCATCGCAGTTGCGGATGTGCGAAAGGAACTGGTTGCCCAGCCCTTCGCCTTTCGAGGCGCCGCGGACGAGCCCGGCGACGTCCGTGAATTCGAACGTGGTGCGGATCGTCTTTTTCGGATTGTACATCGTGACGAGCTTGTCGACGCGCGCGTCGGGAACTTCGACGACACCGACGTTCGGATCGATCGTCGCGAACGGATAATTGGCGACGAAGGCGTTCGCTTTCGTCAGCGCATTGAAGAGGGTCGACTTCCCGACGTTGGGAAGACCGACGATACCGGCTGTGAGTCCCATGTGTTCAACTCCCTTGTTTCATCTCGTCTATTGTATTATATCTGGGGGGTTGAA
>Ga0209417_1002861_pt1 | contig 24887 bp, 44 predicted proteins | sample RifGroF2_FD_184002 | JGI IMG/M metagenome (GOLD analysis project Ga0209417, IMG submission 184002) | Groundwater microbial communities from Rifle, Colorado, USA - Groundwater F2 (SPAdes) (version 2) | ecosystem: Environmental > Aquatic > Deep subsurface > Groundwater | place: Rifle, Colorado... | reverse complement strand
GAGGTAGTCGGCGAGCTTCTGGCGGTCGGGCGGCGCATCCCCTGCCGCCAGCTTGATTCGCATCCGGTCGAGGAATTCGCCGGCCGCGTCGTGTGTGGAGAACGTTCTGCCGTGCTCGTCGCTATAGAACGTCCTCCGGACGCCCTCGATGACGTGCATGGCGACGATCCTGCCGTCGCTCCGCGTGACGACCGAGCCGTGCCCGGATTTCCGCCGCATCACCGTATTCGCCCATTCCCGCCGCCAGGCGCCCGTCCTGCGAGGAATTTCGCGGCGAGGCGATAGAGAGAGCGTGCCGACAGAAACAGCCCCTCCGCGACCACGACCCAGAACATCATGCCGGCTTCGCCGCGTGCGCGCTTGGATCCGTAAAATCCGTTACGGTATCGTGACATATCGATCGTAGCTCTAAAAACAAGGATCAAAATAACGGTTGCCCACCACAACCGGCGGGCTTCCCCTTGAGCGGCGAGGGGCGTATCTCCGGGATATGCCCCTCGCCGCTTGTTTTTCAATACATGGTGACACCAGCCCTGACGATCCCGATGATCTCGGCGGTCATGCCCTCGACATAGTCGGTAACACTCAGTGTGGAGTCGTCGTTCTGGACGACGACCTTGTCGCCCAGCGTCGCGTTGTCGGCCGGCTCGATGAGGATATCCGTGCCGGGGGGCGCCCCCGTCAGGCCGTCCTTAATCGCATAGAGTAAAACCCAGAGTCCCATTGATCCGGTTCTTGCGTCGATCTCAGGATGCAAGTCGAACCGTCCTCCCGATTGCGTCAGAGCGTTCACCAGGCGCTCGTGGAGGGCGCGCTTCCCCTCGTCCATGTCTCCCTCTCTCGAATCAGCCCGTATATCCGCGTCTGTGTATTCGTGGCCCGCCGCTTCCAGAAGCGGAACGACAGGTTCTTTAAGACGCCGGGCAAACTTGCGGATCCAATCCGGATTGTTGGGGATCGTCCCCCGCGCCCAATCACGTATCGCCTGATGGGTCGGATTGATCCCGCCCATTCGATCGGCTAACATCCGCGTCGACATCGGGTGACGACCCAAGACCTCGTTTATTTTCTTCCGCCAGATTTCCCTTCGTTCCTCGGCGCCACTGCCTCCCACGGTTTACCTCCTTATCGCGTCAAGGCGCTTTACATAGCAATCATAACACGACTCGACGGCGCAGCACCCCTCTGTTTTCAAAATCCTCAAAATAATGTCGTAAAGGCTCTTGACATCCCTAGCGAGGTGAATTACCATAAAGGTGTCAACAAGCTTTACGACGAAGGGGGGCGGTGATGGAGTCGGAGGAGATGTCGAAAGTGGAGTTCAAGCGACTCCTGCGCGGTTCGAGGATGCAACAGAACACGCTCGCGGAGATCGTCGGGGTTCACGAATCGACGATCTCAGGGTGGAAAAAAGGACGATCGAGCATCGATCCAAGCAAGGTGCCGCTGATCCGCTCCGTGCTAACGCCTCTCGTGCACAATAACAAGATCGAAATTGATGAGACGCTAGAGGAGCAGGGAGCACGAAGATGAGACGAATCGAAGATAACGGATCCTCTGACGAACGTTGCGAGGGATCAGCGGCATTCGAGGAGATTCAATCGATCGCGCAAGGCGGCGGCGAGAGCTTTATTGCGTTCACGCGGGACGTGCAGAACGTCTTCACGATCGCGCAGGACCGGCTGTCGTTCGATGAGTTCCACGTCGCGACCGTGAGCGTGAAGCGGGCGCAGGGACACGCGCTCGGCGTGATGAAGGCGTTCCGGCGGATTGGGCGGATCGCCCACCGGAACACGGGACTGATCGCTGAGCGGGAGAACGTCGCGCGACGGGCTGCGGGATACCGGAACGCCGCGTAAGGGGGCAACGAAAAAGCCGGATCGAGTGCGGGAACACCCGAGCCGGCGCGAGGACTAACGAAGCTCAGTTTACTGGAGGACTAACGAGATGACAAGTGCAGCGGCAGCGACACGAGCGGAGAAGCCGGCCCGGAAGCGGGCCTACAACCCCGGCGAGCCGAGGGGCATCCGGCGGACCGGCGAGACGACCTACGACGTCGAGAGTTTCCTTCGCGACGGCGTGATCCATGAGGGCGTCGACCTGGCGGATCGCTCGTGCAGTTGCGAGCATTACCATTACCGGATCCTTCCGGCGCGGCGCGTGAGCGAAGCGATGGACGACTGCAAACACATCGAGTTCGCGCTCCAATACGCGACGACCCTGGCATGGGTCGGCGCGCACACGATGATCGAGCCGCGGGATCCGAAGCCGGCGGAGAAGATCGATACCGAACCCGTCATCCAGGCGGTCGCCGATCCCGATCCGCGAGACTACGACCCGTTCGCGATCGACGAGCCGACGCCGGCCGACGAGCCGGTCACCGTGCCGATCGTATTGACGATCGCCATGCCCGACCGCCCGATCCGGACGGCCAGGACGGACCCCGACTACCTGCGGGACGTGCGGCACCTGTCCGCCGCGGCCTGAGACGATCGGTGGGGAGCCGTGCAGCGCTGGCGGCTCCCCGGAGGCTCACAATGCCCACGAAGAGTAAGATCGAATGGACGGACGTAACGTGGAACCCCGTCCGCGGCTGCTCCCCCGTGAGCGCCGGCTGTGACAACTGCTGCGCCGCGCGCCAGGCGGTGAGAATGTCCGGTCCGGGTGGCGCGTATGAAGGACTCGTGCGTTCGACGCCGGACGGCCCGAAGTGGACGGGCGTTGTCAAGATGGATTACGCGCAGATCACCGTACCGTTCCACTGGTCGAAACCTCGCCGCGTCTTCGTCAACTCGATGTCGGATTTATTCCACGAAGACGTTCCGCAAGTGTTTATCTGGCACGTGTTCGGCGTTATGGCGTTTAATAAGCGTCATACGTTCCAAGTGCTCACCAAGCGACCGGACCGCGCCAGGAAGATCCTCTCGTCCCCTGATTTCCTCGATCGTGCCGCTCGCGCCGCTCTCATCTATCGTCCGATCAGCGATCTAATGGCGAAGCGCCTCCCTCTGATCGCCGACATCCAAAAAGGCGATGAGCGCCTCACGGATCTTCTCGCCCGTCACTTCTGCAGCGACCCAGCGAAATACCCGCTCCCAAACGTCTGGCTCGGCGTCAGCGTCGAAAACAACTCTTTCCGCGCTCGGATCGAAGAGCTTCTCCGGACGCCCGCCGCCGTCCGATTTGTCTCGTACGAACCCGCGCTCGGTCCGCTCGATCTGAACCGGAGCGAAGACGATTACTGGTGGGATTACCTTCGCGGCGCGATGGCGTGCGAGGGACGGAACGAGCCAGTCGATACCCCACGAATCGACTGGATGATTTGCGACGGTGAGTCCGGCCCGAACGCCCGGCCCTGTCATCCGGACTGGATCCGCTTCGTCCGCGATCAATTCAGCGCCGCCGGCGTTCCGTTCCTGTTCAAGGGATGGGGTGAATGGTCACCCCATGCCGGGCATATCGGTTCCCCATATCAATATATCGATCGGTTCGGATCCCCGGCTCACGTCAACGATCCTGCCGCCGTCCCGTTGTGGCGGATCGGCAAGCGCGAAGCCGGCCGCATAATCGACGGCCGGATCCACGATGAATATCCCAATGTCTGACGAAAACGGCAGGAGGCTACATCAATGTCCGTCACATCCGTTATCAATTCCGCCGCCCTCGCCGGCGATGACGTGTTCGACGACGCGCCCGTGTCTTTCCGCGACGACTGCCTGATGATGTTCAAGGCCAGCCAGGAAGCCGAACGCGAACGCGCCGGAATCAAACGGCGAGAAGAAAACGCGATCAACCGGGCGAACCTTCAGTTACTCGCCAGACGCCAACTCGACATCAACGTGCCCGCGCTCTCCGATCCGCTTGAGAGGGGCGAACGGTTCGCCTGTGAGCCCGGCATCATTCTCGTACTTCGCGAGGGCGCGTTCCTCGCCGGAGAATCGCACGCCGATTATCATCCATGCGCTCTTTCCGGCGTCGTCGATCCCGCGATCGCCACTCCAGAACCGTCCGAAGACGAAACCTTCCTCGCCGCCCTCCGAACCTGGGTCGGCGCGAACGTGGACGAACGATGAGCGAGAAGGTCCGATTAGACGCTTCCGACATCGCGCTGTGGCCGCCGGTAATGCTGACATCGACGGCCGCGCGCTATCTCGACACGACGCCTCGGACGCTGCAACGTCTGGTCGCCGCGGGAGAGATCGCCGTCGCCTACCGGGTCGGCGTCCGGCCGTATTTCAACCGGCGCGACCTCGACCACTGGCGAGAGGCGCGGACGGCGGCGACGCGGCGGGAACGGGAACGCGCGGACGACGCGATGAAGCGGAAGATCCGAGCCGCAACGGGAGGACGATGATGATGAAAAAAGGCGCGCCGCGGGGGTGTAGACCTTCGAAACCGACGCCGCGAACCCTCTACATCCAGCAAAAAGACGCCAAGCGTTTATTTTTTTTATCGTCAGTCGCCGACCGCGAGTCCACCCTCCCCGACGGCCCATCGTCGGCTCGTGCTCACGATATCGCGCCAGCCTGTCTCGATCCGGTCTACTACCCGGCGCGTGCGCTGCCCCGCCTCGGCGAGGCGATCGGCCTCGATCTCGGTGACGTGGTGCGGTTCGGCGCTCTGCCCGACGCGGCCTCGCGGGCGATCGACGCACGGGTCGAGCGGGTGCGGGTGTCGGCCGAGCCGGCGAGGGCGATGGTCGCCACGCGGTACTGGCGGGCGTGGGTGCCCGTCGAGGCGGCGATGGGAGGCGCGCGATGAGCGACGAAACGAAAGGCCCGCGCGAACGCGTATACGACGCCGAGATCAGGCCACTGGTGGATGAGATCTTCGCCATTTGCCAGCGTGAAGGCATCCCGTTTGCCGGCACATTTGAGTTAGACGGTGGGCCGGATGCTCCGCTCTACCGCGCGATCGTCACGCTCAAGAACAACGTCTGTCTTCTCCTTCACGACGTCGTCTGGTTGATCCGTTCCGCGACAGAGGAGAGTAGCTAATGACCGATCCGTCGAAATACGTCGTCATCCGTGGCTGTGACGACGACGAGTCATACGAGCCGATCACGCCTCCGATCATTCGCGAGCGGCCACTCTATCAGGATCCCGACGCGATCCGCCATACGCCGTCCGACAACGTCCGGTTCGCGCCGGCGCGGCATCAGGCGCTCCAAATGGTCGGCTGGACGATCCTCGCCGTCATCTCCGCGATCCCGGTCGCGGTCGCGTTCGGCCATTGGATCGGACTGGATGCGTGGCTGGGGGTCGGACGATGAGCCGCAGAGACGACGAATTCAACGATCGCACGTCGCCCGAAGTTGCGGCGATCTTTGACTACACGATTCCACCCCAACCGCTCGAGACGCGGATCCCGGTCGCGACGTGCGATCCAGACGATCGAGAGACGATCCTCTACCTGCGCGAGATGACCTGGCTGCTGCGCGAGCGGATCGGCGAGTTGGAGGATCAGGCCGCTGCGCTTTGCGAGCAGAACGCGATTCTCGCCGACATGGTGGAATTTCCGGTCCGGATCAACGACGCGCCGATCGACTACGCGCACCCGATCGGATCGATCGGGCCGTTGCCGAGCGAGCGGAGGGCCGATCGATGACCAAGGTATATCTCACCGAGCAATATGCCGGTTGGCCGAAAGGCGCCGCCGGTCGAATCGAAGAGTACGTTGACGAAGACACGGCCAAGGTGACGTTCGAAAAGCGGCCGGGACTCCGCGCCGCTAGTGCGGAGGTGCCCATGCGACTCCTCTGGCCGCGGCCGATCGAGGGGACCCCTGGTCAGGAAGTTGTCGTCGCGTGTCCGGCGCGGGTCGAGCAAATCGGGAGAGGCGACAACGTAATCAAGTTGCGCGAGGGCACCATACTTCGAATCCTCAGAGGCCGCGACGAACGGGGATGCGTCATTGCTACGGACGGCCTGGGCAACGAATACCGGATCGCCGCATCCCTACTCGGGCCGATTCGACTGGAAGGAAAGCTATGAGCGATCAATCAACCGCCGTCGCGATCCGCGAGGCGGGCGGCAACGGGACGGCGATCACGCCGCGCGGCGTCACGGCGCTCGGACAGATGGACAACGGCGAATTCCAGGCGCGGCTTGGGGATATGCAGCGGACCCAGGAGCGACTGGAGACGATTCACCGATCACTGATGCGGCCGAACGTCGATTACGGCCCGATCCCCGGCACCGGCGATAAATGGTCGCTCCTGAAGCCGGGCGCCGAGAAGCTGTGTCAGTTTTACGGACTCGTGCCAGAATACCGCGCGCGGACGGTGCAGGGCGACGGCGAAATCGCGCCCGCCTACCTGGTCGAGACGGAGTGCCGGTTGCGGCAGATCAACCTCGAATCTTCGGAGTTGGACGGCCCGATCGTCGCGACGTATATAGCGGTCTGCAACAGCCACGAAAAAAAATACAGATATCGCAAGGGGGATCGGGCGTGCCCGACGTGCGGGGCGGTCGGCGCGATCATCAAGGGGAGGGCGGAATACGGCGGGGGGTGGGTCTGCCTCACGAAGAAGGGCGGCTGCGGGGCGAAATTCCGCGACGGCGACCGGGCGATCGAAGGACAGGTTATCGGCGACGTCGTCAACCCGGATCCCTACGAGCTCGCGAATACCATCCTTCAGATCAGTCTAAAACGGGCGCTGATAGGCGCGACGCGACAGGCGACGGCGACGTCGGCGCTTTACACGCAGGACGTCGAGGACATGGACCCGGCGGATCTCGGTGAGAACGGGTTTTCGGCGCCGGCTTCGGTACGAACTCAAACGTCATCGTCGCGGCCCGTGGCAGGACAGGGACCGGCGGCACCTGCGGTACCGGTTGCGGTAGACGGCGATGCGCTGGGTGCGATGACCGGCCGACAACTGCGCGATCGATTCCGAGTGCTTTGCGCCAATGTCGGCGACGATGCGGGGGCCCTCCTGCGGAGTGGGGGGCTAAAATCGGTCTCAGACAGGATGGAGCACATCAAGGCGATCATCATCCTCGAAGATCACCTCAGACAAGCTCTTGAGGACAAGGGGGTGGAGGAGGTCGCCTTCACGCCCGATCCTGCGCCGGCCGGCGTCGATACGGAGACGGGAGAGACCAACGGCCCCCCGGCCGTCTCGGACGCGGATGTCACCGATTCCCGGTCGCCGGGGGAGTCGGGATCGCCTGCGTCCGATGACGACCTCTTTGAGGCCGACCCCGAGGCGCTCGAAACCCTGCGCACCGAATGCGCGGCGATCGAAGCGAGGCTGTGGACGGACGCAAAGATCCGGCTCGCGATGACGACCTCGATGCGCAAGAACGCCCACGTCCCGCTAAAGCTCGACGAAATGACCGCGGTCCAGGCACGACTGTGGCTCGATGCGCTCAATCGGATGGAGAGCGAGGCAACGTCGTGAGCATCCTTTTTATCGACACCGAGACCACGGGCATGGCCGACTTCCACGCGCCGCCCGACGGGCCGGGGCAGCCCCGCCTGGTGCAACTCGCGGCCCGGCTGACCGACGCCCTCGGGCTGATCGACCAGCTAAACGTTCTCATCCGTCCGGACGGCTGGACGATCCCGGCGGAGGCGACGAGGATCCACGGATACTCGACGGACGACTGCGAGGCCCGAGGCGTGCGGATCAAAGCACCCCTGTTGATTTGTCTGTGGGATATGCTCGCCGAGGCGGATACGATCGTCGCGCATAACGTCAAATTCGACCTCTTTATCCTCCGCGGGGAATACGCGCGCCTGGGGGAGAACGACCCGTTCGGCGACCGTGAACGCCGACTCGTCTGCACGATGGAGGCGATGACGCCGATCTGCAAGATCCCGGTGAGGTGGGGCTACAAGTGGCCCACCCTCGAAGAAGCGTACCGTCACGCGTTCGGGGAAACGTTCCCGGGCGCGCACGACGCGATGGGCGACGTCGTCGCGTGCCAGAGGGTATATTTCTGGCTCGGCGAGCACCACCCGGACGCCCTGTCGGGGCTATCGATCATCGATCCGGAGATCCCCTGCACGATCGCGGCGGACGCCCGATGATCGCCGCCCTGTCCCTGCTCATTGTCTCCGTGCAGTTGCACGCGCCGCGGCCGATGACCGTGACGGCGACCGCCTACTCTTTGCGAGGTACGACACGAACGGGGACGCGAGCCGGTCCGGGTCAATGCGCCGTCGATCCACGACGGATCCCTTTGGGGAGCCGCGTACACGTACCCGGTTACGGTTGGACCAGGGCTACGGACACCGGGCGATTGATCCGCGGAAACAGGATCGACATCTGGATCTCATCCCGACACGCTGCTCTCCGGTTCGGTCGCCGTCGGATCCGGGTGCTCGTTCACGCGCGTTCGCCGCCTGGACGATGACGGCGTTTCATTCCAATTTCCCGCGGGCCGGCAGCCTAGTCCCTGACCGGCCCCCGAACACTCGAATTCAACCGAATCGGTATAAAAACGAACGCCAGAAGGCCGGTATGTCGAAGCAAGCGCGACCGTTCGCGAAGCTCACTGGGGAGTACCAACAAGTGAGTAACCATATCTTTCGCCTGCTGATGCCCACGATGGCGCCGACGAATTTCGTCGCGCTCTGCTATTTCATGGACCGTACGATCGGCCGAGGCGTGCGGAGCTTCCTCGCGTCGTACGGGGAGATCCGGGCGGGGACGGGCATCAAATCGGACGCGACGCTCAGCAAGGCGATCCGGGATCTGGAGGACCGCGGGTTGATCCAGACGCAGAAATTGGACCTCAAATGGGCGCGAAACCGGTACGCGATCAACGTCGATTTCGCGCTGACTATAGACGAGCAACCTGCTTCAAAAAATGAAGTAGAGGAAAGCGAGCAAGCTGCTTCAAAATTTGAAGTAGACAGCAAGCAACCTACTTCAAAAAATGAAGCAGTCTCTACTTCAAATTTTGAAGTAGGCCCACCTGATTCATGCAATACATGGGGGAAAGACTATAACCCCCCGCGCGCGACCGGCGAAAACCCCGACCCCGCCCCCCCCGAAACCGCCCGACTCCTCGCGGATATGCAGCGCCTTCTCGCGGCATGGCCGGACCATCCCCACCGCGACCGGAGGCGCCCGGAACTGGAACGCTGGTTCCTCGATTCGCGCCCGACGCCCGACTTGGTAGAGGAAATCCTCAGATCCATCGAGCGGCACAAACAGGGCGCGTCCTGGCAGGATGGATATATCCATATCCCTGTTAACTGGCTACGAGAAGAAGGATGGAAGCAGTCGGTCGTAATGCCCAGACCGCGGCCGACCGCGAGACCGAAGACGATCGCCGAGGAAGTCGAAGAGATCCGGCAGTATCGGGAAACGCACGGGAAGTCGGATGTCCGGGTGCTCTTCGATTCGATCGAATGCATCGAAGGGAAGCGGAGATGAACGATACCGACCAGGATGCGTTTGATAAGTTAATGACTGTCGCGTTTCGAGCCTACCGGATCGACCGCGATACCGAGATGATCGACCTCTATTTCGGGCTATTGCACGAATACACGCTCGAAACGGTCGCGATCGCCATCAAGCACCATATGGTCGATCCTGACCACGGGATGTTCTGGCCGAAGCCGTCGGACTTGATCCGGGCCACCCAGGGCGGCACCGGCACGCGGGCGCTGCGAGCTTGGGACGCCGCCGTCGCCGCGATCGGCACGGTTGGCTGTTACGAGACGGTGACGTTCGACGAAGATCCCCTCATCCTCGCCGTGGTTGATCGAATGGGCGGATGGACGAAGTTCTGCGTGATGACCGAGGACGATCGACCGTTCGTCCAGCGGGAATTCGTCCAGCGATACCAAGCGTACCTCGCGAGACCGCCGGCCGACGTCCCGGCGAGTCTGCCGGGGATCAGTGAGACGGCGAATATGGCGAGCCAGTGGCGCGCCGATCCGCGAACGCTTCGGACGGCGAAGCCGACCCGGGTCGGCGAGGGTTACGCCCGCCGGCCGCTTCCGGCGACTCCGGAATGTCCCGCGATCGGCGACGGCAACGCGGAGAACGGCGCGAATCGTCCGAAGGCGCTCCCTGCAGGGAAGTTGGTCGGCGACTTCCTGCCACTCGGATCGGCGATGCGGCGCGCGGTCGAGGGGGCGAAGAAGCGCGAGGACAGCGCGGCCGACGTCGTCGCGGCGACAGATCGGCGCCGGGCGATCGCGGCGTGGGTGGCGGAACAAGATGCAACACCGGACGCGCAGAGAGGGCCGGCGGCGATCGTGGACGCGGATCGGGTGCGGGCGGAGATGAAAGCGAGGGCAGGAGGATGAACACCAAAGAGACGATCGCGCTGCTCAGGAAGCGATACGAGCCGCCGGCATGGGCCTTTTTAGAGCAGGTCGCCGACGCTACTGGAATGCGCCAGAGCCGATTCGCCGACGCTGTCGCGATGAGTCTGTGGCCGTCGCGCGGGTTGGAGATGCACGGTTTCGAGGTCAAGGTCAGCCGGTCGGACTGGATCAAGGAGTTGCGGACCCCGGATAAGGCGGAGGCGGTCTACCGCTACTGCGATCACTGGTGGATCGTTGCTGGCGGAGTCGATATCGTGGCGCCGGGCGAACTGCCGCCGACGTGGGGAATGATAGTCGCGGACAAAGGCAAGCTCGTCGTCAGAGTGGCAGCGCCGAAACTCGAACCCGTCGGATATACCGCCGATTTTCTCGCGGCGGTTCTGCGGCGCGCGGTGGGGATCACGCCGGAAGCCGAACTTCGGACCGCGTACGAACGGGGTGTCGGCGACGGCATGAAGAGAGAGAGCGAACGTAACGAGAAGCGCGAGGAGTCGGACTTACGCTATCTTCGCCGTGAGCACGACCAGCTCCAAAAGCAGGTTCGCGAGTTCGAGGCGGCGTCCGGCGTGCGGATCGATAGGTACGGGAGCGAGAACGCCAACATTGGGGACGCGGTCCGGCGCGTCCTCGAAGGTGAGGACGGCAAGGCGACGCAACGTTTATTGAGCATACGAACGGTTGCACATAATATCGCGCAGGAGATCGACCAACTGGTCGGCGATGCGAGGGTGGCGAGGGACGGTGCGGAGGTGCGGGCGGACTTGAAAGCGAGGGCAGCAGGATGAATGCTATCGAACTGATGAAACCCGACGGAACGCCGTCTGGGGTGTTCGCGTGCGGGAAGTGCGGCGTGGTGATGCCCTCGAAACGAATGGCGGACGCCTGCTGCCATTGCCGGGTGTGCGGGGGCGAGACGGATAAAGGCGGGTATGGGTCACAGCATACGGAATGCTGGCAGCGCGACTACCGGCGTGGGATGGACGCAAAGCTCGCCGCAGCTGAACTGCTCGATTCGTGGGACGGATGGGTCTGGGATTCGGAAACCGCCCAGGGGTTTTACGAAAACCTGGGCGCATACCGAGAGCGCCTGGAGTGCGATATGGAGGACGAGGAATCGTGGCCGGAACGAGTGTTCGTCTGCAGGGAGCGGCCCTTCCCTGCGGTGCGGATAAAGGACGTTCTCGATCGGATCCGCGAGCACTTCGAGGATGTCGTGGAGTTCGAGGGGATCGACGAACTCGCCGAAGCGATTCGCCGGTTTAATGCCGCGAACGAACACGTGGTAGCGTACGTGCCTGACTACCGGCGAGCGGTGCGGGTGGCGAGGGACGACGGTCACGAGTCCACGTCTACAGGCGCGGAGGTGCGGGCGAAGGCCGACCGGCCAGCGTCGGGAGGGCCGGCGTCGTGACGGTCGGACGGAGCTATTACAACGATAATTGCGAATTCTCCTGTCGCGTCCTCCGCGCCCGGATCGCCGACGGGAGCCTGCCGGAAGGGGACGTCGATGAGCGAGACGTTAGGGTTGTGGACGGAAGAGAACTTAGCGGATATAGCCACGTCCATTTGTTCGCCGGAATCGGCGCCTTCCCTCTCGCCGTCAAGCGAGCTAGGTTCCCCCTCGACGTCTCGCTCGTTACCGGCGGATTCCCCTGTCAGGACATCTCTGCCGCGAATTCTAACGGAGCCGGAATTGACGGGGAGCGATCCGGACTCTGGCGGGAGATGTTACGAATCGTTCGCGAACTTCGACCCGATTTCGTCCTCGTGGAAAACTCCGCAATGCTCCTTAGTCGGGGATTCGGTCGCGTTCTCGGCGACCTGGCCTCGATCGGGTTCGATGCGGAATGGACGGTGCTCTCGGCGTGCGCCCTGGGTGCGCCACACACACGGGAGAGGCTGTTCGTTGTGGCCTACCCCCACAGCGTGTCGTCGCGGGGGCAACGCCGGCGGATCTCACGCACGATTAAAGGCGATCCGCAACGGAACTTACATTACTGGCAGCGTGAACCCATGCCTCGAAGAGTGGCTCATGGGGTTCCCGATCGGATGGACCGACATGGAGCTATCGGAAATGCGATAGTCGTCCCCGTAGCCGCCGCCATCCTCACGGCCCTCCGGCGCGAGATCGCGGTCGAGGGCGGGGTGGACGAAGGGATGTGGGCGGTGACGGAAAACGAGGCGATTCGATGACTGGATTTGCGACAGCGAACGACGCGGCGATGGCGAACTTGGGATACGATCGGCGCCCGGAGGACCAATACCAGACGCCGGAATGGATCACGACGGCGCTGCTCCAGCACCTTCGCGGTTATCCCATCTGGTTCGGCGAGTCGGAGGTGGTATGGGAACCGGCGTGCGGCGAGGGACGGATGGCGCGCGTCCTTGCGCGGCATTTCAGGCTGGTCGTCGCAACCGAACTCTTCGACCAAGGATTCGGGACGACGGGGATAGACTTTCTCGCGACGACAGATATTGGCGACGTGCGGGGGATCATCACCAATCCACCTTACGGCGATATGGCGGCGAGGTTCATTCGGCACGCCCTGGAGTTGACGGCGCCGGTCTGCGGGATCGTGGCGATGCTCTGCCGGAACGAATACGATGGTGCGATCGGTCGGCGTGAACTATTCGACCGTCCGCCGTTTGCGAAGAAGGTCGTTCTGCATCCCCGCCCTCGGTGGATAGAGGGGACGACAGGTGGGCCGCGTCATTATTACGCTTGGTATATTTGGAATCATCAGCACCGTGGGCCGGCGGTCATCGGGTACGGCACGAAGGGCGACGAGGGCGAGGCGGACCGATGACCGGGATCAAGAATCAGGCTGAATGGGACGCGATGCAGGCGGCGAACCCGGTCGATCCTACGTGGGAGATCGTCCGCGTACGGGAGAGCGAGGACCGTTTCTACGCGGAGCGCGTCCAGTCCGCCGAGACGAGTTTGCTGCGCGCCCGCGAACAGGTGTCGCGTTGCGAACAGGAGCTAGCGAAGGCGCGCCGGGAGCGGGACGCGTTCCGGGCGGGAGAGGCGAAGGCGGCATAGTGGCGACGGCATTGGCGTTGTGGGAGAGACAGTTGATACGGCAAAGCCGGACGGTGCTCGGTTGGTGTGAGTGCTTCCGGTGCGGAAAAACGTTCGACCGAAACGGCGCGCAGGATCCGAACGGAGACCACTGCAACGCCTGCTATAATCGCGGGCTCCTGCCGACGGTCGATAAGCAGGGACGGCCCGACCGGGAGACGATCCTGCGGGCGGCTGTGATCCAGGCGGCGATCCGTGTCGAGGCAGCGCTTTCGCTGACCGATCGCGACCGGCCGACACACCCGATGGTCCTCCGGGCGCTCGGTGAGTTGTCGTCGGCGGTGGTGGCGCTTTCGGCGTGGGAGTCGGCGAATGGAGAATCGGAATGACGGCGACGGCGGGCGGGGTGGAGAGTCCGATCCGTGAAGGGCGAGTCATCTGCGGCGACGCGCTCGATATTCTCGGTTCGTTTCCATCCGAATCATTCGACGCGGTAGTAACCGATCCGCCGTTCGGTGTTGGATTCCGTTATGGGAAAATCGTCGAGCAACAGAACGACGCAGAAAGTTATTGGGCGTGGTTCGAGCCGCGATATCGGGAGATGGAGCGCGTCCTGCGTCCTGGCGGTTTTATGGCGGTCTATCAATGTCAGCGTTACTACCCGCACTTTTGGGAGTGGTTCGGAATGGATATTCGGGTCTTTATTGCGGCTAAAAACTTCGTTTCGGTCGTAAGCAACCGGCAGATGCATTATGCATACGATCCGGTCATTACGTATTACAAACGGGGCGCGGACCCGTTGGCGAATCCGGACGCAACCCGCCGGATGGATTGGTCGGTTGGTGACACGGCGTCGCATCGGGGGCGAGTCAAGTGGCATCCCTGTCCTAAGCCGCCGGTCCAACTCGCGGGAATGATCGATTCGTTTACGAAAGTCGGCGGAATGGTCCTAGATCCATTTACGGGATCGGGAGCGATAGGCGTCGCGGCAAGGATGGTCGGTCGTCGGTTTGTCGGCGTAGAAATCCAACCGGAATATACAGAGCGAGCTCAAGAGCGGATCAACGGCACGGAGAAAAACACTCAAGGCTCGCTCTGGTCGGACGGCGACGAGGCGGGAGAGGAGGATCGATGAACGAGAACACGGAGAGCCAGTGCGAACAAGTGGGGATCACCGAACAGGTTACGGAGATCCGAACCCGGTGGATCGCGGAAGCGTGCGAGCCGGGATCCGAGATCGGGTGGGACGACCTGCGGCTTGTGGCGACGAAAGACGTGGCGGCGCTGCTGGGGATCGCCGACCGGCAGGCGGCGACGATCCGCCGCCAGGGGGACAAGGTGGCGAAGGGCGAGCAACACGAGCGCGAGAGGGCACAGAGCCCATGCGAGCACTGGAACGACGGCAACCTCATCGCGGCGATCCGCCACGAGTGGACCGTCTCGGACCCGGGCGAGCGAACGACGACGGAGGCGCGGAGGGACATCGAGACGTTGTGTGCCCTAGCCGAACGTCAGGCGGCGATGATCGGCCACCAGGGAGAGGAGATCGCGTTTCAGGACTCGGTGATCCGGCGGTTCGGCGGGCAGGCCGGCCGGGAGGCGATGCGAAAGCACCTGCGGGAGTTGCAGCGGGCGATCGCGACGGAGCGAGGTGGGTGATGGAATGCGAATTCTGCGGCGAAGATCGCGAGACTAGAACGATTGTCGCGTGGGAGGATGGCGGAAAACGTATGGTGTGGATAGGCGTGCTCTGCGACGAATGCAGGGAAAGGGCGAATAACGGATGGGCGAATGAGATGGTGGCGGCGATGAAGAAAAGAGAGGGATATGATGGACCTTGAATACAAGGTACCGCCGCGCAACGTGGCGATCGAAGCGCGGCTAGATCGGCTGTATGCCGCGGCGCGAGCGGCCTATGAGCGCAACCGGTTTCGCGTGATCGAGCACGGGGAGGAGAAAGGGCAAGCGGTAGCGGGGCGATGAGAATCTACAAGCGCGAGCGGATGGCCTGCGACTGGTGCGAGGCGGAGATCGTGGGAGAATACGCGCTGATCCTGCGCGACGACGGGCCGGCGTACCGACTGCATCCAGGATGCACCGATCTTGCGGCCGGGGTCGGCATGAAAGTCCGGCGGGGCGAGCCGATCGAGTCGGCGGCGGAACTGATGCTTCGACTGGCGGCGAGGGCGGAAGCGATCCCGGACGAAGACGTGCCGGAGCCGCTATCGTCGGCCATCGAGCCGTTTCCGCCGGTCGATCTCGTTATCCCAGTCCATCCTGCACCGCCCTGGGAGAACCCCGAGCCAGCCGACGCGTTGCCACTGAAGCGATGCCCGAAATGCGGGCGCGACTTACCGGCGACGGAAGAGTGTTTCGGTCGGCACGGGAAGGCGCGCGACGGGCTGCAACCAAGCTGCAAAGAGTGTGCGAGCAAGCGATTGAATGAGGGGAAAAGGGCGAAGTCCGAGCGGATGGTCGTTGAATCGCGGGAGGAATCGCATGACGAAACGGCAACGACCTGTGTCGAAACAGGGGGAGACACGACGGCGACGGCGACAGACGGCGAGGAACTGTCGCACGTGCGGATATCCCCGGGCATCATGCAGGAAGGCGGCGGCAGGCTGAAAGACGAAGCGCCGATAGGTCGGGCGCAGTGTCGGCGCCTGCGTGAAGAACTCGACATCTCGCCGGTCGCCGTCGATTTCTGCGCTGACGTGCCGAACGGATCGACCGACGCTTACGAGATGGGCCGGCCGACCGATGACCTGACTGTTCTGCGGATCTCCGCGGCGATGCGGCACCTCGCCGCCCTCTCTCCGACTGGACTGGAGAGGGCGCGTCACCCTGAAGGGGGCGACTCGAACGGCTGGGGCGGGGCGCACGCGGAGCACGACAATATGCGGTCGAGGGTGATTGCATGATTAAATCGTTCGAGGCTAAAGGTCGTTGGCTAACAGAAGACGAGATCGTCGAAATACGCGGCCGATACAACGATGTGCCGCAAGGCCAATGGAAACTAGGGTATTACCTCGATCCGAACGACCCGACCGTAAAAGTGCTTTGCGTCCTGTGCGAAAATCCCGACGATCCAATGGTTTGCGTTGTCGGCATCGAGGGCGAACCGGGTGTCGAAAAACGTACCGAATGGCTGGGATGGTCCCATGACACCATTCTCGCGCTCGTGGAAACGGTTGAAAACCAACGGGCCTTCATCGATTACTTTCGCGAGGAGCTGAGGGAGGTGGGATTCGAATTCAAGGACATCGAGGGATCCGGATCCGGACGGGTGCGCTGATGATCAACGCGCCGGCAAACCGCGCCTGCACCGTTACGATCCTGGGCGCGCCCGTTTCGGCCAATCGGCTTTATCGTGTTGGCCGAGACGGGCGGGTCTATAAATCCGCGGTCGCGCGGGCGTGGCAGGCGACCGTCGGATGGGAGGCGAAGGCGGCGGGCGTTCGAATGGTGGAGAGCGGGCCGGTCAACGTGACGATCCGTTACTACCACCAATACGACCGGCATACCGACTCGGACAATATCTGTAAGTGCTTGCTCGATGCCTTAAAAGGCATTGCGTATAACGACGACGCGCAGGTGTCCGGCGTCGTCGTTACGACGAAGCGGGACCGAGAGAATCCGCGGATCGAGATTACGATCGAGGAGGCGGCTTGAACAACGAAATAGTAAAAACGTGGTGCGCGCTGTGCCGGCGCTGGGTGCATGGCCACCTCGTGCGTATGGACGTTCCTGTGAAGTGGCCGGACGGCGGCGGCGGCTATGTGAGGCACTGCTGCAGCGCATTCGCCGACCGGCTGCGACTGACGATATCGATCGGAGAGAGGACGGCGGCGGGATGACCGATTAGAACCCGCCGCAAGCGCCGAAGATTCATCTCGGCGTTAGGCGGGTTTCTCTGCTCGTTCCCGCGATCCAGCCTTCAGGCCGCCGAAGGCGCTACTTCTTGACTTATAGTCTAATATCGATCATAATGGAGGTATGAAGACGTTCGAGTTCAAGTTGAAGCCGACGAAGAAACAAGAAGCCGCGCTCCTGGCGGTTCTCATCGGGTCGCGTCGGCTCTATAACGAGTGCCTCGAAGAACTCATCGACCACTACAAAGAGACCGGCAAGTACTTACACATCTACGAGCAGGACAAACGGCACGGGAAGGCCCAACACCCGGACTTGCCCGCCGTCGTAGTCGATACCACCCTCAAGCGCGTTCATCGGTCATTCGACAATTTCTTCCGGGGATTGAGAGAGGGTCGTAAAGTCGGGTTCCCGCGCTTCAAAGGGGCACACCGATGGGACACGTTCTCCTTCCGAGACGCAGGAAATCACCTCGACGGCAACCGGTTCAAGACTCCCAAGATATGCGGAGGGTCGATCCGAGCTATCGTTCATCGTCCCCTCGAAGGTGTCTTCAAGTTTGCTCGGATTGTGAAACGTCCGAGTGGGTGGTACGTGCAATGCGTATGCGAGACCGAGCCGAACCCGATGCCCGAAAACGATCGAGCGATCGGGTTGGATATGGGGATTACCTATCTTCTCGCCGACAGTGAGGGGCACTTTGTAGAGAACCCGAAGTGCCTCAAGGCGTCCCTGAAGCGACTCGCGAAGGCGCAAAGGGTATTGGCACGTCGAAAGAAGGGGAGTCGGCGACGAAACAAGGCGCGTAAGAACGTCGCCCGGATCCACGAGAAGATCGTCAACCAGCGTAAGGACGCGTTGCATAAGGCGTCCCGGTATTACGTCGATCGGTATCAAGTCATCGCGATCGAGGATTTACAGATCGGGAACATGGTCCGAAATCATTGTCTCGCGATGGCGATCAGTGATGCGTCATGGGGTCAACTGCGGTGGGATCTCACCTATAAGGCGGAAGGAGCCGGTAGAGTGTTGATCGCGGTGGCCCCCCAATACACGAGCCAGAAGTGCAGCCGCTGCGGGGAATACGTTCCGAAGGCGCTCTCGGTGAGGACGCACGTCTGTCCCCACTGTGGATATATCGCCGATCGGGACACCAACGCGGCTCGTAATATCTTAAGCAAGGCCCGGACGGGGTCGTCGGTCGATAACGTAGGGAGTTCTAGCCCAAGCGTGGACCGAGAAGCCACGCCGTTTTAACGGCAGTGGAGTGTCACGATACCGATCGTTACTGCCCATTCTGTGGCGAGAAACAGAAGCGCGGAGGAGGAATGATGTCGATAACGTTCGAGAGTGTTCCCTACCCAACGGTCGTTAACTACGTCCACGAATGGGTCGCACCAATCGACGAACGCTCGATGACGGTACGAGAGATGCTCGGTCATCTCTATTCCGCGACGAAACGGGCGGCAAGGGAGAGCGGACTCGTCCAGGCGTGCTACGTCTGGGAGGGACCGGTTATCCGGGCCGTCGGTTACGAATCGGTGATGAAACGAGGTGCGAGATTCCTCGAATACCTGGCGGAACGGGTGCGCGTCCCGGACGGGCCGAATCTGCCGTATCTGATCGTCGCGATCAAGCCCGGCGGCGACGAGACACAGGTCTGTTTCTGGCCGGTCATCGTCGGCAACGAAAAGGAACTCACCGACATCGCGCAGGAAGGAGGAAGTAATTGATAACCCCAACCGAACGCGCCCGTCGTGTCCTCGACGCTGAGCCGATCCGGGCTTTCGGAGACCTGCCGACGTTCGTCCGGCTGGAGACCGCCATCGCGCGCGAGATCCAAGAGGCGATCGATCCGCTCCAATACGCCCTGGAGCAAATCGAGCGATGCGCCTGCTGTGCCCGGTGTGTCGCGCTGGCGCGTCGGGCGCTCGGGGAGGAGGGAAACATTTGACATTCTATTTCTGCTTATTGTATATTTCGAAATAGAGATATTGCGTAATCGCTCCCAGCCCGTGCTGGGATGGATCGAGAGGGGTCCGGTAGCTTGGAGCGCGTCTGAACCCTTTTCGATAAATCTCATACCGAGCGACGGCCAGCCGAAGCCGAGACTAACATAGGATACGTTCCTCTCCTAACCAGAGGGGAGCGTATCCTTTTTTGTTGCGAGGAATATCCTTGACAATCAATGTTCTCGACGCGGGATCGTTGCGGGCCAAGCGCGCTTATCAGCGTGCCCGGAAACGGGAGGTACGGCTTGCGGTGTTCGACCAGTCGTCGCGGTGCCCCGCGAGCCTCTTTACGCCGATGCGGGCGGACCGACTGACAAAAGCGGAGAGGTTCGGGGGGCACTACAAACCCGGCAAGAATCAGATCGATTGGGACTCGTGCTGGTGGGTTCAGGCAGCGCACGACGAAATGTCCGCGATCGTCAAGCCTCTGGTCGCGACCGTCGTTCACGAACTCGCCGAGATCGACGCATGGCGATCTGCCGGCGAATCCCTCACTACTCCTGGGTCGTGACGGCCCCGAGCGTTGCGTGGATCGAGGCGGTGACCGGCTTCGATCCGTCTCCGTTTTGGGCGAGATCGACGGTGATGAGATCGCGGATGTAGTCCGCGATCTTCTTGTAGTTCTCGTGGGCGGCCCTGTGGATCGCCACCTTGAGTTCCGGCGTCACCCGGATGTGAATGTCGGCGCTATTGGTCTGGGACATAACGTTCTCCTTTGCCGGCCTATTCGCAGCCGACCGGCGGGCGGTGGGGGATCAGTAATCGGCGGCGATGATGGTGAGGGTGTCGGGACCGGCTTGTCCGTGTGACAGCACGTTGCAGGCAGGGATCCCATCATAATACGAGGGGGCGTTGTAGTAGTCATCGACGTACGCCCTTGCCGCGGCGTAGTCGGCGAAAACGAGCAGGCCGTTCGTGTCTTGCCCGTCGGCGTCTTCGACGCGATCGATCCCGGGTTTCGGGGCACCATACGTCCCGTGGTAATACTGAGGAGCGCGCCATACGAGACACTCGCCGTCGTAGGTCTCATCGACGACCTGCTCCGCCATCAGGCCGTCCAGATCCCACTCCGATAACCACTCCGACAGCCGGCCGGGATGATCCCACTGGGCGAGGAGATCCTCGATGGAGGTGGTGGAAACTTCGAGGCTCATGATCTCCCCGCAATCGACATCGATCGACAGGGCGAGATCGTTGCCCAGATCATAGCGATAGATGTCGCTCTGACCGTTTGAGTAGCAGTCCGTGGCGTTTTCCCGCCATAGGGTGTCGTCCAGATCAGGGAGCATGACATCGGTAGGATCGCCGTTGTAAAACGCGACCTGGCAGGGGTCGCCGTCTACCAGGATCGTGACCTTGCTAATGGTGGTCGTCATCGTCTCTCTCCTCATCGTGCGGGCTGTCTCATCAGTGTCGGGCGCCCGTGCCCGGCAGACCGCCCGGCGGGGGCGGTTTCGACAGGGTTGCCGGCCTATTCGCAGCCGACCGGCGGGCGGGGTGGCGGATCAGGCGCAGAGCTTGATGTCTGGGTGGATCGCCATCCATTCCTGTCGCATCTCCTCGCAGAGATAGGGCCGGTTGCGGTGCTCCTCGCAGATCTCATGCTCGGCGAAGTGTTTGAGATACCACCGGTAGAGGTGAAATTTTTGGGCCTTCTCCACCCGCGCTCGTGCGTGATCTTCGACCGCGGTGATCCAGGTGGCTTTTGTATCGGTTCCGGTTAGCTCTTTCATCTCATCTCTCCTCATCGTCTCGGCCGGGGCGATCCCCGGTCGCTTTTCACTGACACCTCATTATAACCTGTGGATCAACGGGATACAAGGGATACAAGGGAATATTGTAACGAAAATGTCATATCTCGTCACGAGCTCGGCGAGGTGGGCGATGGAGCAGGGCGGTCCCGCCTTTGTTTCCCTTCTGATAGATAACGCTCGATCGCTTCTTGCATAATCCTGTGAGCGGACACCCGCTTGCCCGGCTCTGATCGCGCGAGCGCGATGCGATCGATCTCGATAACCTGCTGGTCGGTGAGTCTAACAGCGCGTATCGGCATGATGATTACCTCCGATTCGATTATGTATTAATGTATTGACTAAATACGAGTCGATTGATATACTGGGACAGGAGGTGATCGCCATGCTGTTTGACTCGTCCGAACAACTCATCGATCATGTGGTCGCGCAGACCGATACCGCGCTCCTGTCGTTCTCGTGCGGCAAGGACTCGATCGGCTGCTATCTCGCGCTCCGCGATCGGATCCCGAACCTGATTCCGTTTTATCTCTACAACGTCCCGAATTTGGAATTCGTCAACCGATCTCTCGGCTATTTCGAAGGGGCCATGGGTCGTCGGATTATCCGACTCCCTCATCCCTCGCTCTATCGCCAGCTCAATCAGCTCGTGTTCCAGGCACCGGAAAATTGCGCGATCGTGGAGGATGCGCGACTCCCCGAATTCGATTACCTCGATGTCTATCGTGTGATTCGCGAGGACAACCACCTCGCGCCGGATACGCCCGTCGCGATCGGGGTGCGGGCGGTCGATTCGCCCCAGCGTTGGGCGGCGATGAAAACGCACGGCCCGCTCTCCGAATCCCGACATACGTTTTTCCCTATTTTCGACTGGCGAGCGGATCGGCTGCGCGACACGATTCGCGAATCTGGAATAAAATTGCCGGTCGATTACAAATGGTTCGGTCGATCGTTCGATGGACTCGATTATCGATTCCTCTCGAAAATCAAAACTCACGCGCCGGCCGACTTCGAACGGATCCTGGCGTACTTTCCGCTCGCTGAACTGGAACTGAAGCGCATGGAGTACCGGGAGCGATACTATGCCGATCGATCTTGAATCGTTGAATCTGGGCGAGGAGGCGATCGGATTCGGGGATCCGCTCGATATGCTCTTGCTCGATGGCCCGGCAGATGAAACGGCGGACACCGGCGATCGGGATGCGGAGCAGGACAGCGCCGAAGAGCTGGATGAGATCGAACAGGGGTTCCGAGATCGAAAAAAACAGGAGCGGGATCGCCTGTATGAAGCAATCGACTCGGAATACTGGTTCTGCGTCTGCTTCCAAACGCGCGAGCAAAAAGAGGAATTCCTGCGAAAACTCGATTTGCTCGATATCGGCGACAAATACCTCGATGGATTGCAGGTCGCCGATCGAATGAATGTTACGCTCGATAACCCGGTCCCGCCGATCCGAAAAGTGAGGCGGAACCGGAAACTAGAATCGATGACGGAGGAGGTGATCTAAATGCGAGGCAGGAACCTGGGGACTTATATACGCGGACTGGCGAATCAAATCCGTGGTCGCGCGGGGAACCAAGCGGCACGGCGTGCCGGCGGGCGCAGCGCGGCCAGCTCGTCCTCGAGCGCGTAAACGGTCACCCGGACAGGCGAGGGGAATATTCCCCTCGCCTGTTCTCTTAGCTTATAGAGAGTTTAGTGATGGCGGGCGGACAAGCGTCTGAAGCGAAAATCTCGATCGCGGAGCGGCGGCTGATGGCGCTCAAACTCCGCAAGGACGGCGGCTCCTATCGCAAGATCGCCGACCGGCTCCGGCAGGAACCGGGCATCTCGGACCATTACAGCGATGTCCAGGCATACAACGATGTCAAGGCGGAGCTGGACCGGATCAAGGCGTTATGCGCGGAGGAGGCGGAGGCGGTTCGGACTCTCGAACTCGAACGGCTCGACGAGATCCTTCCGAAGTTAATTGAGGGTTCGAAGAAGGGCGATTGGTTCGCCGTCGATCGACTCCTTAAGGTGATGGAGCGGCGGGCGAAATTGCTCGGACTCGACGCGCCGGAGAAGCGGGATGTTACCAGTAACGGCGAGACGATCGACGCTGCCCCCACATATTTCTATTTCGGCGGAAGCGGCGACGGATCTGGCGATCCGCCTGCCGACGGGTGAGATCGTCGTCAAGCCGCATCCCGGACAGGAACGGGCGCTCCTTAGCACGAAACGTTTTATTGGGGTCATCGCGGGCACGCAGTCCGGTAAAACGTCGTTCGGTCCCTGGTGGCTCCGGCAGGAGATGATTCGCTGCGGACCCGGCGATTACATCGTCGCGACGCCGACCTATCCGCTTCTCGTCAAAAAACTGCTGCCGGAATTCATCAAGGTCTACAAACGCTGGTACGTCTACGGCGAGATGCACGCGCAGGAGAAGCGGTTCACGTTCTCTCTCGCCGGGTGCCGTCGGATGTGGGGAAACACGTACGACGCGGATCACCTCGCTGAGCATCCTACGAATGTATGGTTTGGTTACGCGGCCGATCCGGAATCGCTGGAGAGTGCAACCGCGAAGGCGGCGTGGCTCGACGAAGCCGGACAGAAAAAGTTCAAGCTCGGGAGCTGGGAAGCCATCCTGCGGCGGCTCTCGCTCGCGCAGGGGCGCGTCCTTATTACGACGACGCCGTATGACCTGGGTTGGCTGAAGCAGCAAATCTACGATCGCGCGATGGCGGGGAATCCCGATTACGACGCGATCCGCTTCGACTCGACGGAGAATCCTTCGTTCCCGAAGGCCGAGATGGAACGCGCCAAGCGAGAACTTCCAATTTGGAAGTTCAATATGTTTTATCGCGGGATCTACACCCGTCCGGCCGGGATGATCTACGACTGCTTTATCGACGAGCCGGTGCCGACGGGGCATCTTGTCAAGCGGTTCGCGATTCCCGATTCCTGGCCTCGCTTTCTCGGAATCGATTTCGGTGGCGTCAACACGGCGGGCGTCTTTCTCGCGCAGGAGTGCGATGGCGAGGGGCGACGGCTTCCGCGATTCGTCGCCTATCGCGAGTATCACGAGGGCGGACGGACGGCGAAGGATCATGGAGCGGCTCTCCTCAAAGGGGAACCGCAACGCCCGTCCTGCGTCGGGGGATCGAAGTCGGAGGGACAGTGGCGCGACGAGTTCGCCGCAGGCGGCCTCTCGGTTTCGGAGCCGGACGTCAGCGACGTCGAAGTCGGGATCGACCGGGTTTACGGCGCGTTCAAGCGGGGCGAGCTTCAGGTCATGGACGACCTCGACGGACTTCGCGCCGAACTGATGGCGTATAGTCGTGTCCTCGACGACCAGGGAGAGCCGACAGAAGCGATCGAGGACAAGGCGTCGTTTCATCATCTCGATGCGCTTCGATATATCGGGACACGCGTGTTTGGAGTCGGCGAAGCCGCGAGCGCGATCGTCGCGCCGGATCGGGACTTTTACACGGAGGCGCCCAGCCATGAAGACGACTATTAAACCGGCGAAGGCCGCGGCGTACGCGGTCGTCCTGCTCGCCACGGCCGGCGCCGTCCATCTTTGCTGGCTCGCGTTCGGCTGGGCCGTTCGCTACTGGTGCGGGTGCCCCGGATGAGCTTCCTTCGCGAGATTGGCCAGGAGATCGGTAGACTGCTTACGACACGAGAGGCCGCGGGCGCGCTCTCTGACCCCGACGACTACCAGTACCGCCTCGTCTCGGGCGGCAACACCGATCAGCCGAACGATCTGCGCCAGGACGCGGAGACGAAGCTCCGCCGGATCGCGCGCACGTACTACTTCACGAACGCGATCGGCGGCAGCCTCGTCGATTCGCTGGTCGCGCGCGTCCTCGGCGCCGGGATCGCGTTCAAGGCGGATGAACGAGTGATGCCGGAGGTGACCCGGTTCGTCCAGGATCCCGACAACGACCTCGATA
>Ga0209417_1002860_pt1 | contig 24899 bp, 15 predicted proteins | sample RifGroF2_FD_184002 | JGI IMG/M metagenome (GOLD analysis project Ga0209417, IMG submission 184002) | Groundwater microbial communities from Rifle, Colorado, USA - Groundwater F2 (SPAdes) (version 2) | ecosystem: Environmental > Aquatic > Deep subsurface > Groundwater | place: Rifle, Colorado... | reverse complement strand
AGACCCCGCCTCACGGCGACGCCCTTGTCCTTCGCTAGCATTTCCCCCTGACGGGTATGCAAGGGACTTCCATGCCATGTCGAATGACGTGGTCACCCTCTAGTAGAGCGCCCTGCCGGGCGCACACATGTAGGGTCGCGCTTGCCGCGACCATAAGAGCGGACGCGGCAAGCGTGTCCCTCCATTTAACAAGCAATATCAAAAGACAGTATAACAAAATTATTTTTCTCAACTGCTTCAGCTGCCGCAACTGCTGACGAACAGACAGTTCAGACTGGATTATGCCGTTGTAGTTAGAGCCTGCTCGAAAAGGGGTAGCACAGACATTCCTGTCTGTGACGGAAAATGAAATTTGAACCCACAGACAGGAATGTCTGTGCTACTTTTCAAGACAAACTTCATTTGAGATTATCTTTTCGAGTAACGTCTAGTTAAGCCATTATTGGCTGTGTTTACTAAAAGCCAGCCACACGCAGGAATGTCGAAAAGTCTTTGCCATGTTTGCGCATTATTTATTTTCCCAAAGGAGCGCCGGTCTTCCTCCTTCGCTAAGAAGTTTACCTGCCTGTGGCAGCGCCAAAGGCGACCAGGGCTTCGGCGCGACAGGCTAGGCCGGCTTAGTGCCGACCTGGAGGTCGGCGTTCCTTAATAAGTAGGGACGGGCTTTAGCCTGTCCCGTTCCTAGAGATTAAGATGGTACATGCTAAAGCACGTACCTACTTAACGCGCAAACATGCGCTACTACCAACAAGATCACCCGCATATAAATATTCACTGAAGGACAAACTTCAGTGAATATTTATCACTCCACGGATTTTACCGCAATGTCCTTGGAGGCCTTGAACGAGCGGAGCTGGTACGGCTTCAGTTCGACCTTGAATTTCGCATCTGAAACTTTCTGCTCCTGCCCTGCCCCGAGATCCGAAACCGTTCCGGGCGCGCGATCGAAGACGAAAGAAACCGATGAAGGATCCTTTCCGGTGTTGACCGCATAGAACCATGTGCCGTCCGGCATAGTGAGAGCCCTGCTTTTCACAGTCTCTGTCGAACCAGCCAGGTCAGTAAATTTCTTTGCGGGCAGAATCCTATATGCCTTTGAAAATTCCGCAAGCTTCTCCTCGACGCCGCAGGTGCCTATCAGGTATCCGCCTTTGGTGAAGCCCATGATGTCATTGTATTTCAGGGGCATGACGAAGTGCTCCAGGAAGCTGTTGATATTCGGATTGAGCGTGGACACGCGCCACCCGGTCTCCGTCAGCCAGCTGGCCTTTAGGGGGTTGCCTTCGCCACCCCACCACTTTCCCGCTCTGCCGACAGCATCCTCGAAGTAGCGGTCGTGCATGTTGATCCAAGGGAATGATGCATCGTTCAGCATGGAGTAGACAGCCGGCTTCTTGTAGTCGTCGCGGACTACAGGGAGGGCGGCGGCCAGCCATGACACGCCTGCCATCTGCCGGTAGTCGGACGGATAGATGGTCTGGGCCAGGATGATGTTTGGAATGCCGGCGTAGAGCTTGGAATCGATGCCGCTTTCCTTGTCGATGAGATCCGCGAAGTCAGGTTGCTTGAAACGCGGGTCGCCGGAGTGGTCGCTGATAGTCGGGTTGTAGCTGAAGAGCGAGAGCTTGAGGTCCGGCCTCTTGGCGGCCATCCTCTTGGCTACTGCCTTGTACCAGTCGGCGATCTTCGCACAGCGCCACTGGATCCATTCGTTCCTGGCGTTCGCCATGAGCCAGTCGTAGTAGAGCTTTCCGCGCAATGGTTTGCTGCGGTCGACATCCACCTTCCTGCCGGTGTCCTTCTCGAAGGCATCTATGTTGTAGTCGTTGTAGCCGGCCTTGAGATCTCCGAACCACGGGATCGTATGCTTGGTGAGATGCATGGTGATCCCCTTGAACGCGGGACTGCCTGAATAGAGCTCGAGCATCTCGTCGATCTGCGCGTCCACGTATCCCTGGACTGCAGGATGCAGTGGGTTGAAGTTCGGCGGTGAGCCATGCCAGCCGCCCGGATTGGGCTTGCCGTCCGAAAGGATCATCACCGGTGAATTGTGCAGGGAACCGTCACTGACTGTCCTGGCATTGATGATCACATCTTCGGGGACATCGATGTTCTGGAAGTTGATCGCCGGCATGAAACCAAGCCCGTTCGCCGCGAACTTCGCAAGGATGCAGGCTATGAAATTGTCCGGATGCTGCCTGGGCTGATATCTCAATCCCATCTTCCCATGGTACCATACGGCGGGATATGAGAGGAGGTTCTGTCCGCTCCACTTCATGTAGGCGATGAGCCGGTCGAGGGTCTCCTCGTATTCCGGCATGAGCTGCCTTTCAATTCCAAAATCGAAACCGACGGATGGATCCTCGAAGTGGATTCCGACCGTGCGTGTCCAGCCTCCGACCGGAGCCGCATCCTTTATGCCTGCATCCGGCAGTCCGCCCTGCATGGAGTAAATGCGGATCTCCGAAACTGCCGCCGGAGCGCCCGCCCTGGCGGTCATGAAGATCAGCGCGTTGCTCTTGGCCCGCGCCCAGAGGATCGAACGGTGCGTGAGAGTCTTCATCGAGAGAGGATATTCGTCGCCGCAGAAGACGCCCGTCTCCAGTCCATAGTCATTGCCAGGATTCTTGGCGTCCTGCCCCACAAGCTCCATGGTGCGCAGCTTGTCATCGGGATAGTCCCATTCGATGACATATGGGACGCCGGCAGCCGGCAGATCCAGCTTCACCGCGAAACGGTCGTTCTTCTTCTTGCCGGCCTCGAAATACGTGCGGCCGTCGAGAGCCCCTTTCACGCAGTCGCCGATGGATGTGAAGCGCTCGGGTGGAACACCCCTGACCAGGTCGATCGTCTCGATGAGCCTGGTGTCCAGCTTTGAACCGGCCTCCTTGAGATAGGGATTGGTTTTCCCGAGCGACCAGATGCTGGCGTACTGGGCGGGCCCGTGCCCGATGTCCACGACGAGCTTGTACTCGCCCTTGACGGCGGTCTTGATCTTCGACACGAACTGTTTTGACTGGCCGGGCTTCAGGCTGGCACCTGTCTCCTTGCCTTCGGCGATGGTCGCGCCTTGAGGATCTTCAACCTTCCATGAACAGGCGCCATTTGAATCCTGTGCTGAAATGTTTTTCAGGTTCCATTTGACATCGACCGTCTCTCCGGCAATGCAGTAGTAGCAGAGGCTGTCAAGTTTCAATGTGGTAACAAGTGACATGTCGGAATTGATCTGCTCCGTTGTCAGCGCCTTGTCGTAGATCTTCAATTCGTCGATCAGTCCATCGGCCTTGGCCTCGCTTTCCTGGCTGCCTACGAAGAAGGATGCGAACTTGTTCCTGAGGGCTGAAAAATCCCTTGCACCCTTCTTTACGTTGAGCGGTGAATTGCCGTCGCCGGGCATGCCGCATGGAACGCCGTTCATATAGATGCAGTGCCCCTTCTCGGCATCCCAGGTCATCGCCACATGGGCCCACTTGCTCTTGTCGAGACCCTGGTTGCCGGCAACCAGGTATGTGTCGTTGATGTCGCTTACATCGCCCCTGAAGTGAGCACCCCAGAACCAGAACCACAGGGCGCCGGATCCATGCCGTGTATCCTTTCCGAGTGCGCCTTTCGGGAACGGCTCGGAGAAGAGGCAGTGCCAGCCTGCCCTGTCGTCGCTCGACTGTTCGGACGCGCGCCAGTTCGGCTTGAACCAGAGGGTGACGGTCCCGCTCTCCTGTTTCAGGTTGCCTTCAGTGGCGTACTCCAGCAGGGAATTCTTGGAGATGAAAACAGCCTTGCCCTTGACACCGTCCGCGTAGCTGAGGTTTTCAGCCTTCAGCGGCTGGGCCTTGCCTGCGGCTCTGGAGGCGTCTGCGTTTCCTTCGAACGGAAGCTCGAATGTGGGTTTCGGCGCCGGTTCGGCGGCTTGCACCTGTAACAGTGGAAGCATCATGCTGAGGGCCATTATCCCGATCTTGTTTCTCATCTCTCTCCTTTTTAAAGTAGGGACGGGCTTTAGCCTGTCCCATTCTTAGATTTTAAGATGGTACATGCTAAAGCACGTACCTACTTAACTCGTAAAATGCGTTAAATACAAACGGCAAATTAATCCAAGAACATGCCTTACGGCATTGACTACAAACGAATTGAATGGGCTTTGGAAATTTGCTCGTAGTTAAGCCCGTGAGGGCTGTTATTCGATTATTCTTGATATAGTGCCAGCCCCCGGTTCTGCCGGGAGCTGGCAAATTATAAAAGCTTCCTTATTTCGTGGTCTTGAACCAGAAGCTGATTGTGACTTCCTGTCCGGCCTTGACAGCTATTTCCTGAAGTGCAGGACCATTGTGCCAGACTTTCATTGCGCCAGGTTTCGTGTGTCCCTGGTCTGCGACGTGCGTCGGCTCGCCATAAGTTGACCATCCGTCGAATCCGCCGTCGAATCCGCCGTTCTTGAGGTCGGCGCCTTTTACTGTGACATCATCATAGAGGATCCATACGGGTTCGAGTTCTTCAGGATTGCCCGGATCCTTGGGTTTCCATTCGCCCATCATCTTTATGATGACCTTGCCATCCTTGGCGGGCTTGAATGAGAACGAGGACTGCTTCCATTCGGCGGTGGCGGGAACTCCAGTGTGGATGTACTGCGTGTTCTTCGCCTCATCCATCCACGTCGCGTTGTCGGCGCTTCCACCTTCCGGAGCCTTGGTCGTTTCAATCTTGACGCCATCAGTCGTACCGTCTATATCGACGCGCGCGTTGTCCGCAAAAAGCGATGCCCCCCATACTGTGACGGCGGCGATGAGTGCTGACGACAAAAACTTCTTCATTTTCTCCTCCTTTTTTTGTTGAGCGATTAATATACAATCTGATTTCAGAATTGCTTCATTATTTCCACTTCATTGATTCAAGGGTTTGCCGGGGCTGGGGCGGCTGTTTCGGCGGCCAATACTGGACGAGCCGACAGATATCCCCACACAAATACGTTTGACGCCCAGGTGTCAACTACGAATTCGTTCATCGATACGAACAGGAACACATCGAAGTAAGCCTCGGTCAGCGGCCAGTCGTACGGATTCGGCCAGCAGTATTTCGGCTTGCTGAAATAAAGAGGTATCGGCCAATCCCAGAATCCGCCCTTATTGTTCCAGTAATCAACATTGCCGAATACAGTGAATCCCTCCGGCGGAGGCTGTCCGCTCGAGCGCGAGTCAAGGTGCAGCGGATTCTTCACCGGATTGGCGCCGAGTCCTGTCGTGTAGACGATGTTGTTCGGGTTGCAGCCGGACTGGAACAGGCAGGACTGCAGCGCTCCCTTGAGGTATTCGGGCTTGCCGGTGAGGTAGTGCGCGCGGGCGAGCTCGGTGCCGCCGGAGGTGCTGAAGAACCCGCCGAACATCGGCCTGTACTTGTCCATCTGCGTCAGGCTGTAGGAATTTGCCGCGGCATATGCAAGCGACCTGTCCGCCTGCTGCGTGACCGCCTTGAGGGCGTTCTTCTTCATCAAGGGATCGGTCTTGGCATCGTCAAGGCGCGCATAGAGGAATGCCGCGTCGCACTGGATGTGCTTCGACCACCAGCACACGGACGAGGGATCCCTGAGGCATGTGCTTTCCATGAAGACATCATGGTACTTCTTGTCGCCGATTATATCATAGAGTATGATGGCGGAAAGATTCCTCGCATCGGTGGCGTTCCAGAGCTCGCTGTTCTTGTCAAGCGAACCGTCGGTCTTCCTCTTCGCATAGTCCGCCTCGGCCCAGTTGAACGCCTTTACAGCGCTGTCCTCGTAGACCTTCGCAAACTCGGGCTTGATGGGCCTCAGCACCTTTGCGGCGCGGCCTGCGGCTGCGGCATAGTACCAGGAGTCACGGATGTTCGGAGCAAAGACGTAGGCATGCTGCGTGGAGAGCCAGCTCACGTCGGGGACGCCCGGATCGCCATCGGTCTCGATGCCGTAAGGAACGCCGCCGTCGGGAAGCTGGAGCCTCCTGAAACAGTCGACCTCGAAGAGCGCCTCGGTGATCATGTCGGGGATCCCTTCGATCTTCGGGATGTTGAGATTGAGGGAATTGAAATACGCAGGATAAAGCTCGACAAGCTCAAGCTGGTACAGCGTCGTCTTCATGTGGCTTACACGGCGCGGATTCCAGTCGCCGGCATCATGGTAGCCGCCCCAGGCGTCTGGGACGGACTCGCCGGTGTCGCCCTTCACGATGTCCTTGAAGGATTCACCACCTTTCGCCATGGCGTCATAGGTGGTGCGGGTGATGACGGAGCCGGCTTCGACCTTGAAATCAACCGGCTTCTTGAAATCGGAATACGGAGGTCCAATCTCTATGCCGCTGCGGTTGTTGTAGAGGCCTTTCATCTGGACGAGGAACGCCTTCTCCCATATCGAGGCGCCGATCTCGAAAGGATAGCTGCAGCCGATCCCGTCGGCGAAAATGCGGTATTTCCCGGGCATCCTGAATTCGCTGAAGTCAATCCTGTAGACGGCGGTATTGCTATAGTTCTTAGGAGGTTTAGCGCACAGGACCTCTTTGCCGTCGACTTCCATTATGCATTCGACATTTCCGGAGTGGACAGCCTTGCCGCTGGCGTCGTCAAGTATCGAGAACTTCAGTCCGTCGGGCAGCCTGCATCCGCCTCCCGTACCAAGCCATACGGATAGGAACGCGCGTTTCACGGTATCGTCCGGACGGTATCCGATCTGGTTCACGTGGACAGTCTCGCTCCTGACATTCTGGAGGTCGGCCTTGAAGGTGACATTCGGAGTCTTGACGTTCAGAGGAAGCGCCATTGCGATGGAATATTCCTTGCCGGGCTGGATTTTTGCAGGCAGTTTCAGGTAGATGGTATGGCGCATCGGGAATATCAGTCCGCCAGTCAGCTGCCAGTTCGTCGGCATGCTCTTGCGGTAGACGGCGGCAGGCTTGATCCCTGCTGCAAACGCCGGATCGTCCTTCGAAGTCACTGTATAGTTGGCTGCGACATCCGCAACGAAATCCAGGAAGGGATCGCCTTCGGGTAATTCATAGGTGAACAGCCATTCCAGGTTCCTGCCCTGGAGGTAGCCGAGTTCCTTTCCGCCGCGGACGAGCTTGGCGCGCTTGACCACGCCGTCGCGATGCTTCTCCTCCTTCTTCACATCATCAGGCTGGGGTTCGTACTTGGACATTTTTCCTAGGTTGATCTTCTGGGCGTCGATCGTAAGGGAAAGTATGTCCGGTGCGGCAAGCGAGACGCGGGTCACCTCGGGGGAGCGTTCGCCATTATATCCATAGCTCTTGATCAAATTCTCGCGGTCGCGTGCAAGCCTCTCCTTCGCCTCGGTTTCCTTCTTCAGCTTGGCGGCGGCCTCCTCGGCCTCCTGCTTCTTCCCTTCCTCGCGCTGCGCGAGCAGAGCGGCGTCCGCATCGACTAGGACGATGGCGTCGATCTCGACATCGATGGTGTTCTTGCTCCAGTCGCCCAGCAGCTGGTATTGCGTGATGTGTGCGAGGTCGAGGACTCCGGGATTGTCAGGGGATTTCTTGTTTTCAAGAAGGTTGGGCCTTGAAAGCGGTGCTCCCCGCTTAGGCGTTACCATGACAAAATCCTCTGAAGGCTTGGGAAGCGCAAATTCATATGAGGCGCCGCGTTCTCCGGCATCGCTGAAGTTCAGCTTGATCGCATTGGCGCTGTTTCCCGCCTTCGTCCTGAGCTTCAATGCCGGGGACTTGTCGGCGTGCGCGCTGAGATCCAACGGCACGTTGAAGCCCGCCCCTCCGTCGCATTTCATATCCTTGAGGACTGCGTACCCGTCGGCAACCTTGACTTTGTTCTCCCATGAAAGATAGGAGAAGGTCGGGTCCTTGTCGAGCTCGCTTACAACGAACGGCGCAGCGGGCTTTGGTGCATCCTGCGCCTGCAGTGCGGACTGTAGAACCAGCGCCATCGCGAAAACTATTGCCATGTATTTCCGACGGAACATGAAATAAATCATCAATCATTCTCCCTTATTAGCCATTTGTCATATTAAATTACAAAAATATTTACGAGCGTGTAGACGCTCCTTGGAGTGCGGTGATTCACCGTGTCGGGCGTAGCCTCCCGGCGAAGACTGATCACCGCTTTGTTTCGCGAAATTCATTTCGCGGCATTTATTGGACGGAATGAATTCCGTCTTTAAAGGCGGCAATCAGTCTTCGCTAAGAAGCTACGCCCGACACGTAAATTGCCGCACTCCATGTGCGAATTTCGCAATTCGCAGAAAGATTCCTTTCAGAAAAATTCATTATCTGAAATCTACACTGATCTTCTCATTTTCCCTCAGGCCGTACCGCCAGATATCCCCAGACGAACACGTTCGGCGCCCAGGTATCCACTACGAACTCATCCATCGACACGTACATGTGTATGTCGAAGAAAGCCTCCGTAAGGGGCCAGTCGTACGGATTCGGCCAGCAGTTGTCGGGCTTTTTCAGATAAAGGGAGATCGGCCAGTCCCAGAATCCGCCTTTCCACTGCCAGTAGTCGAGATTTCCAAAGACAGTGAATCCTTCCGGAAAGGGCTGTCCGCTCGAGCGTGAATCGAGATGCAGCGGATTTTTCACGGGATTGGCGCCGAGTCCGGTCGTGTAGACGACGTTGTTCGGGTTGCAGCCCGACTGGAACAGGCAGGACTGCAGCGTCGCCTTCAGGTATTCCGGCTTGCCTGTGAGATAGTGCGCGCGGGCAAGCTCGGTTCCGCCGGACGTCGTGAAGAATCCGCAGAACAGAGGCCTGGCCTTTTCCACGTTGGTGACCTTGTACACATTTCCCGACGCGAAGTTCATCGACACTTCCGCCTGGCTGAGGACAGCCGCGATGGCTTTCTTCTTGAGATCGGGATCGGCCTTCGCGTCATCAAGCCTTGCATAGAGGAACACGGGATTGCACTGGACTGCCTTGCCCCAGATGTAATAGTCGGCGTTGGGAGTGTTCAGGAGCGTGTCGATCTTGAAGATCTCGTGGTATTTCTTGTCGCCGAGGATGTCATAGAGGACCAACGACGAGAGATTCCTGAAATCGATTGCCATCCATAATTCCTCGAACTTGGCGGCGGATCCGTCCGCCTTCCTCTTCGCATAGTCGGCCTCGGCCCAGTCGAACGCCTTGATGGCGCTGTCCAGATAGGTCTTCGCAAGGTCGGGCTTGAAGGGTTTCAGTACTTTCGCAGCGCGTGCGGCGACTGCGGCGTACAGCCAGGAGTCGCGGATGTTCGGGGCAAGCACGTAGGCATGCTGGTTCGTGAGCCAGCTGATCTCGCCAGGGCTCGGATCGCCGTTGGTCTCGATGCCGTATGGTATCCCGCCGTCGGGAAGCTGCATCCTCCTGAAACAGTCGATCTCGAAGAGCGCCTCGGTGATCATGTCCGGAATACCTTCCATCTTAGGGATCCTGAGATTCAGCGAATTGAAATACTCGGGATAAAGCTCTACAAGCTCCAGCTGCGCCAGAGTGGTCTTCATGTGCGTGGCTTTCCGCGGATTCCAGTCGCCTGCATCATGGTAGCCGCCCCAGGCATTTGTGACTGTCTCGCCGGTATCTTCCTTCACGATATTGGGAAAAGACTCGTTTCCATTTGCGAGTGCGTCATACTTCGTACGTGTGATGACAGTACCAGCTTCGAGCATGAAATCAGCCGGTTTCTTGAAATCAGTGTACGGAGGTCCGAGTTCCGGTCCGCTGCGGTTGTTGAGGAGGCCGCGCATCTGGATCAGGAACGCCTTCTCCCATGCCGTCTTGCTTATCTCGAAAGGATAGCTGCACCCGATACCGTCGATGAAGATGCGGTATTTCCCGGGCGTCTTGAAACTGCTGAAATCCATTCCATATACGGCGGTGCGGCTGGAATTGTTCTGCTGGCTGACGCCATATTTCTCCTTGCCGTCCACGTCCAGGAGCTGCACCACGTTGCCGGAGAAGACGGAATTGCCGTTCGCCTCGTCAATGATGGAGAACTTGAGGCCGTCCTGGAACTTGTATGCACCGCCGGTTCCCATCCAGAGGGAAAGGAATGCCTGCTTGTCGGGATCATCCGGACGGTATCCGATCTGGTTCACATGTACTATCTCGCTCCTGACATTCTGCAGATCGGCCTTGAACGCAACCTTGGGATTCTTGAGATTTATCTTTTCGGTGGAGATTTGATATTCCTTCCCGGGCTGGATCTTCGAGGGGAGCTTAAGATAGATCCTGTGGCGCATCGGAAATGCGAGACCGCCAGACTGCTGCCAGTCGATAGGCAAGCTCTTGCGGTGCACAGTTGCAGGTTTTACGCCGTTTGCATAGGCGGGATCGTCCTTTGACGTGATGGTGTAGTTCGCCGCTTCATCGGCGAGGAAGGTCAGAAGCGGATGGCCTTCAGAACCTTCATAGGTCGTGAGCCAGTCAAGATTTTTCCCCTGGAGCCAGCCTACAGGCTTCCCGTCGCGTGTCAGGGCGGCGCGCCTTACCACGCCGTCGGGATACTTCTCCTCCTTCTTCACATCGCCCGGCTTCGCCTCGTATTTGGAGAGGACCGGAAGCTTGATCTTCTGGGCTTCGATCGTGAGGGACATTATGTCGGGCGCCACGAGGGAGACGTGCACGACTTCCGGCGATACAGGGGTGCAGTAGCCGATGCTTTTCAGCAGCTGCTCGCGTTCTTTTGCAAGTTTCGCCTTCTCCTCGGCGGCCTTCTTAGCTTTCTCTTCAGCCTCTTTCGCCTGCTGTTTTTTGCCTTCCTCGCGCTGTGCAAGCATGGCCGCATCCGGCTCGACAAGCATTATGGCGTCAATCTCGGCGTTGAGGGTGTCCTTACTCCAGTTTCCAACGAGCTGGTACTGCGTGATGTGGGCGAGATCGAGTGCGCGGGGATTCTCCGGATTCTTATTGTCCTCGAGCGTGTTCGGGACCGAAAGCGATGCGCCCCACTTTGGCGTGACAACCACGAACTCGTCAGATGGGCTGGGCAGCGTGAATTCCCAATGTCCCGAATATCCGTTTTCAACTGAGCAAAGGAGCTTGATTGTCTTTGCGGTGTTTCCGGGTTTTGTCCTGAGCTTCAAGGCTGGGGACTTGTTGGCGTGTGCGCTGAGATCGAGGGGCTTGTTGAATCCTCCGCCACCGTCGCATTTCATGTCCTTCAGGATCAGATGTCCGTCCCCGGCCGTTACTTTGTCCCTCCAGGAGAGATATGAGAATTGCAGGTTGGAACTGAGATCATTGATGACAAATGGTTCGCCGGGCTTTGAATCTGTCTGGGAGTATGATGAAGTTTGAAGCATGAGAACCGACGCGAAGGCAACCGCCGCCAAACCGCGGCGCAACGAAGATGATATCATTCAAGTCTCTCCTTAATTTATAATATATATATTTGACAGGATGACCTGATTGACAGGCTGAATTGAATTAAATCCTGAAAATCCTGTAATCCTGTCCGAAAAATTGATTCCAATCATTCCCAGGCGCACCATCCACCGTTGACAAACCTGTAGACCACGTTCTTATATTTTATCTCAGTGAACTTAATTCCTTCCACATGTCCGTCCGGAAATGCGAAGTTACCGGTCTTGTTGCCACCATGCCGCCATCTAGGCCAGGCTTGATTTCCTGTTCCTCCGTCGTTTCTATCCGTGTTATGGGATGCAAAGCTGTCTGGAACTACATTATCCTTCTGTGAAATATCTATGCTGGGCCAGGAACTTGTCGGATCAGGCCCCTGGTACCAGTACCCTATGTCACTCTCGTAAAAGGCTGCGTAAGCAAAACCTTGACCGACCTGGCATCCTTCACCTACTATGACCAAGTCGGAGGGGCGCTTGATCTGGTTGGAGTCGAAGCGTGCGGTTGGAAGGAGTGGCCTGTCAGTACCATTATGGTACTCCTCGTCCGGCATAACACCGTAATGTACCGAGTAGCAAAGGTTATTTGCATTGTTCGTCCTCGATAAGCCGTTGGGACAAGCAAAGACGGGAGACTGGAGACCTCCATAATTCGAACTTTGCTTGGTGTTAACATACGGGTTAAGAAGCAACGACCAGTCTGAATTACCACCCACCGACTTGGAGGGGGGATAGTACCCATAGTCACCTCCATAGAGCCCGAGGGCAAGCCCCTGCTGCTTGAGATTGTTCATGCATGCAGTCGACCGCGCCTGGTCCTTGGCCTTGCCCAGCGCCGGCAGCAGCAGCGCCGCCAGGATTGCGATGATCGCAATAACCACCAGGAGCTCGATCAAAGTGAAAAAGGCCGACGGATGACGGATCCAGCATCTCGAATCTCTAAAGGTTATGCACCAGGCATCATATCTTTTCTTCATTTTTCCACCCTTTTATTAAGATAATGCATCCCCAACGCGCCAAAAATACTGCAACCGGTTGCAGATTTCAAGTCCTGGAAATACAATATTTGAATAAAAATAACGGCTGGAAAAGACAGAAAATTGCAGTCGCAATATTGCCAAAGGTTGAATCCAATACTGTTTCATGAGGACCTTCTTGTTACAACGGCAGGGTTTTACCCCATGCAATGCGGCTTTCCCCCCCCTTGATTGGAAGCACTTTGCAAACTAGTGTCATGTATCGCAAATAGGCCGAAATAAAACGTGGGGGATTTTGGATGTTCAGTCTGTACGACTCCGCTAAGGCGATGCTGAAGCATCGTTGTGCGGAGGCGGACGGGCTGAACGCCGAAAGACCCACGCCGTAATACGGTTATGCCTCTTTTTGCGCGGCCTTCGTCTTGGCCGGAACCGACGATACTTCAGTATCGCCTTGTTCCATCCAAGCCAAATCCGCATCAAAAATAGACATGATTTTATTCGGCGTATTTGCGATACATGACACTAGAGTTCATGAAGAAAATAAAAAATCCGGGACCAGGGGGGTTTACCATGATCAGGCGCATCAAGAAGGTATTGAAAAGCAAGCCGACCATCGAAGGCGCTGGAGTACACCTGAAACGGGCTTTCGGATTCGATCAGGTGCCGCAGCTCGATCCGTTCCTCATGCTGGATGATTTCCGTTCGGGTGATCCGGACCAGTACCTGCCGGGATTCCCCTGGCACCCTCACCGCGGCATTGAGACCATCACGTACATGCTGGACGGGTACGCGGACCACGGTGACAGCCTAGGCAACAAGGGAAGGATCGGGCCCGGCGATGTGCAGTGGATGACAGCGGGAAGCGGCGTAATCCATCAGGAAATGCCTAAAGGAAACAAGAGCGGCCTGATGGGAGGCTTCCAGCTCTGGGCAAATCTTCCAGCATCACACAAAATGATGGCTCCCCGTTATCGAGACGTCAACAAGGCGACGATCCCGGAAATCACACTGCCGAAGGGGATCAGGATCAAAGTCATCTGCGGGAAGGTACAGGATACCGAAGGACCCGTCAAGGATATCGTGACCGACCCCGAGTGCCTTGACGTAAGCATTCCTCCTGGCGGAATCTTCCGCCATCCCGTAAAACCAGGGCACGCGGTGTTCGCCTATGTTTTTGAAGGACAGGGTTATTTCGACAAGGGCAAGGACTCATTTGCCTATGAAGTCGAGGGCGTGAATTATTTTGATTTCAAGAGGGAATGCCGGATCGGGAATGGAAACCTGGTGATCTTCAATGACGGAGACGAAGTGCTTGTCCTAACCCAGGAAGATCCCGTACGCTTCCTACTGGTCTCGGGAAAGCCTCTGGGGGAACCTGTCGCCTGGTACGGGCCTATCGTCATGAATACGCAGGAGGAACTGCGGATCGCGTTCGAAGAATATCGCAACGGCACTTTCATTAAAAAATAAATGGGCGATGTGTCCTGATCAGGCGAGCCTCGACACCATTTCCCGGGTGACTTCGTACTTGAACGGTTCGCCCTTCTTGTAGCGCTTGAACTCATCGATCATGTACCTGCCCATCCTGTGGCATTCGCCGGCCATGCTGCCGGCAATGTGCGGTGTGAGTACGACGTTGGGCAGATTGTACAACGGCGATTCCGGGACCGGCGGTTCCGGATGTGTGACATCGAGCACGGCATATATGTCGGGACGCACCTTGAGGACTTCTATCATGCCAGACTCGTCGACCACCGCGCCGCGCGCGGTGTTTATGAAGGTTGCGCCCGGCTTCATGAGTTCGAAATGCTCGCGGCGCAGCATGTTCTCTGTCTCCTTCAGCCATGGGGTATGGCAGCTGACCACGTCGGACTGGCGGAACACCTCTGCGAGGGAGAGAATCTCCACGCCCATTTCCTTGCCTTGTGCAGAAGTGACAAATGGATCAAAGGCTATCACCCGCAGATCGAACATGCGCAGCTTCTCCAGGACCATCCGTCCAATCATGCCGAGGGAGAGCAGACCGACCGTGGAACCATATGCGCCGGGAGGCTGGAGCTGCGGACGCTTCCCGCGTCCCGCCTTGGTTTCCGCAGCCGCGCGCCAGCCATGCTTGAGGCTGAAAAGTATCTGTGCCAGGGTGAATTCAGAGACCGGCACGGCATTCGCGCACCACGCACTTGAGACACGCACTCCCCTCGCCCACATTTCAGGAGTGACAAAACCCTTTACCGTACCGGCGCCGTAAAGCACCAGCTTGATCTTCGGAAGACGGGTGAGCATTGCGGAGTCGAGACTGGCCATTCCCCAGCCGCTGACTATCACTTCGACTTCACTTAGGATTTCCGCTGGAGCATCCATTACAGTTTTGGAATCGAGCTGCGGATGTATGAATTCCAGCAGACGTCCGAGTTCGGCACGTTCCTCGGTTCCGTAGATCATGTCGTATGAGCTCTTGTTCAGAAGGTAGATCGCTTTCATTTGTAAATCCTTTTTATCTTTTCCATAATGGTTCATGGGGCATGTTCAAATAACCTGCATGGACATACATCTGTTCCAGCGGAGTCCTATACGCCCCTGCGATCATCGCAGGAGTCCCAGCACTGCCGCCACCACCTTGTCGATGGGTGCGTTCGTATCAATCTCGAAGTCGCAGGAATCTCTCAGCAACGGCTCAATGGTCTGCTTCAGTTTCAGCACCCTGGCGATCTCGCCGGGATGCTTGCCGTACGAGTTGCCAGTCCTGGATTTCAGACGTTCAACGAGGATTGCCGGAGATGCGCTCAACAGGACAACATGGTCGAACAGTGGATAAAACCTCACCTGGTTCACAGCACAGCCGCTTACGAAAAGGGCTTCCGCATCTTCGCAGGACAGCAGCTCCCCGACCCGGTCCTCACGCCAGACCCAGTCCCTTCCAGGCTCAACGGTTGACTGGTGTGCATCATCTTCGAAATCCACCCATTCGGACCACTCGTCCGAGTCAAGATCAACAGCCTTGCAGCCGCGGGCGGCGAGTTCGACGATCAGAGTTGACTTGCCAGTGCCGGACATGCCTGTAAGAAGAACCCTCTTCACTTAATCACCATGAATTTAACCTGATGTAAACTACTGATAGTATTTTTTGTTTTCATTTCGCGGAAAAGTTAATCTGTAATCAAAGAAGAATCAAGGACGCCCTAGGAACAAAGGTGTCAGGTGCCAGGTGTCAGGTACAAGTTACGAGCATCCAGTTACGACTATCGACTGGCGACTCTCTTAATGAGCGGCATACCTTGGGAAATCCGCATAGCCTTTCTCATCGAAGGAATACCACACATTCTGGTCTGCCGGCGGGTTCAGCGGCCAGCCATTTGCAAAACGCTCCACCAGGTCGGGATTGCTGATGAAGGGCCTTCCAAAGGAGATCAGGTCGGCATGATGCAACCGGATCGCGGCCTCCGCCGTCTCCTGGCTGTATCCGCAATTCCCCATGATCGGATCTGAAAAAACTGCACGGAACTCCGACAGCGCCATCGGTTTTCCTAGATTGTGGAAACCGAACTCGAGGCCGTCCACCACATGCAGATATGCGAGGCCGTACTGGTTGAGCCGCGTTGCGGCATATAAGAATGTCTCGCGGTAGTCGGGCGAGCCCATATCGTTGAAATTGCCGTTCGGCGAGATGTGCACTCCTATCCGGCTTGATGGCCAGACGGTGATGACAGCACGCACGATCTCCTCCAGCAGGCGGCAGCGGTTCTCCAGGCTTCCACCATATCGGTCGGTACGGTGATTTGTCCTGGACTGCAGGAACTCGTCGAGAAGATATCCGTTGGCCGAATGTATTTCCAAGCCGTCGAATCCCGCCGACTTCGCACGCTCCGCGGCACGGCGGTAGTCCTCGACGACAGCCGATACCTCCTCTGTCTCCAGCGCCCTTGGTATTTCGTAAGGTTGTTTTCCGACGGGCGTATGGATGTAATCTCCGTTGTGCCTGATGGCCGATGGGGCGACTGGAAGCCCCTCCTTCACGTGGAAGCTGCTGTGCGAAGCCCGTCCACAGTGCCAGAGCTGGAGGAAGACCGGAGTTCCCCTGGCATGTACCGCATCGACTACAATTCGCCATGCGGCGGCCTGCTCCTCCGAATAGATTCCCGGACTGCTCAGCCACCCGATGCCCTGCTGCGAAACAACAGTCGCCTCGGTTATGATCAGTCCTGCACAGGCCCGTTGCGCGTAATACTCCGCCATCAGCTTATAGGATTATTGTTTTCCATCTTGAAGAAAAGTTAATGTGGAATTTGTGAAGAGTCAAGGGTTCTGCGGAATACCCTGTCCTCTCGCCCCTACAGGCGTCCAGTGCTGATGGCTTCGCTGGGTAGGGTTATTCCCCATAGACGGTTTGATGCATGCAGCCTATATTGATTAAGGATTAAGGGTGAACAAATTTCATGCTGGCCGAGGGAGGCTTTTGAGATGGGGAGGATTTGATCAACAATGCTCATTCATTTCGACATGCATTGTCCGGGGACAAAACATTCCTACCAAGGAACCGGAATTTCTCCCGGCCGGCATTCTTTCCGTAAGGGGGAAAAAGATGGTTACGCACAATAACTTCAATGCAGAAATGCTGAGATCAGTGTTCGACTCGCTGCCTTCGCTGGTCTTCGTTGTGGATGAAGATGTCAGGATCCAGGAATACAATGCGGTGGCTGCAGGGATCATGCCAGGCGAACAGGCTGCCATCATCAAGCATCGGGGCGGCGATGTGATGCACTGCATCCACTCCACCGAAGTGCCGGAGGGATGCGGCAGGGCTCCATACTGCAAGGACTGCGTCATACGGAATTCCGTCAACGAAGCCTTCCAGGGGAGCCGCGCCGTGCGCCGTCGCACAAAGCTGGAAATCATCAAGGACAAAAAACATCTTGAGATTTATGCGCTCATCACCGCTTCCCCCTTTACATACGATGACCGACAGCTTGCGCTGCTGGTGATCGAGGACATAAGCGAAATCGCAGAGCTCCGGCGCATGATCCCCATCTGTTCGGTCTGCAGGAAACTGCGCGACGACGAGGACTCATGGTCCCGTGTCGAAACCTATTTCAAGAAACAGTGGGATGTCGACTTCTCGCACGCCATATGTCCGGATTGCTACAAGATCGAGGTTGCCAAGATTGAAGGCAACAGCAGGAAATTTGTCTGAAAAGTAGCGCAGACATTCTTGCCTATGGGTTCAAATTACATTTTCAATCGCAGACCAGTCTTCGCTAAGGCTATGCCGTGACAAGATGGCGCGGCACGCAGGAATGTCCGCATTACCCCCTCTTTTCGAGCAGGCTCAGGCTACATGAAATGGGGCTAATTCCGTGCTTCTCTTATTATATTTTAAAATACTGGGGGGGGTAATTCCTTGATTTTTCGGCATTTGCGTATTATTTTGTCAGTCTATGAACATTAAAACTTCATATCAAAATATAAGAAATAAAACATGCCTTCGTGATTTTTCACGGAGGCATTATTTTTTTAATAGAAGGGGGATACATGGCTAAATCAAAGAAATTCACAGGTTCCGCAGTGTCTGAACTTCCGAAATGTCCGACTGGCATCCAGGGACTGGATGAGGTTACTTTCGGCGGTCTGCCGAAGGGACGCCCGACGCTCATATGCGGTGGTCCTGGTTGCGGAAAGACGCTGCTTGCAATGGAGTTCCTCTGCAGGGGAGCGCTGGAATACAATGAACCCGGCGTCTTCATAGCGTTCGAGGAGAGGGAAAAGGATCTGGAGGAGAATTTCGCCTCGCTCGGATTCGACCTGAAGTCGCTTGTCAGACGCAAGAAACTCTATATCGATTATATCTATATCGAGAGAAGCGAGATCGAGGAGACTGGCGAATACGATCTTGAGGGGCTGTTCGTGCGTCTGGACAGCGCGATCAATTCTGTCGGGGCAAAAAGAGTCGTGCTCGACACTATCGAGGCCCTCTTCTCCGGCTTTTCAAACGAATCCATCCTCCGCGCCGAACTGAGACGTCTCTTCCGCTGGCTGAAGGACAAGGGAGTCACCGCGATAATAACCGGTGAAAAAGGCGAGGCGCTCCTTACAAAGCACGGGCTGGAAGAATATGTCGCCGACTGCGTGATAGCCCTTGACCACCGTGTAAACAATCAGATCGCTACCCGCCGCCTCAAGATTATCAAATACCGCGGTTCAAGACATGGAACCAACGAATTCCCGTTCCTCATAGGCGAGAACGGGATCTCGGTATTCCCCATGACTTCCCTGCTGTTGACAAGCAACGCAAGCTCGGTTCGGATATCGTCCGGTATCAGGAGCCTGGATGCAATGCTGGGCGACAAGGGCTACTATCGTGGCAGCACCATCCTCGTTTCCGGCTCGGCAGGAAGCGGCAAGACAACCTTTGGCGCGCAGTTCGTGGATTCAGCGTGCAGGAACGGCGAACGCGCCCTGTACATGGCATTTGAGGAGTCCGAGGAACAGCTGGTCAGAAACATGAAGAGCGTAGGCATCAACCTGAAGAAATGGGTGGACAAGGGGCTCCTGGAAATCGCCTCGAACAGGGCCACCCTCTGCGGCCTTGAGATGCACCTGGTAATGGCTCATAAGTCTGTCAAGGAGTTCAAGCCCAAGGTCGTCGTCATAGACCCGATCACGACGCTGACTGGTGCCGGAGTTGAAGGTGAGGCAAAGGCAATGATGGCCAGGCTCCTCGACTTCCTGAAGATCGAAGGGATAACTGTCCTGGCGAACGACCTTTCTCTGATTGGCGACAAGGGCGAAGCCACGGAGATAGGCATTTCCTCGCTCTGCGACACATGGATAAGACTTACCATGGAAACCCAGGGCTACAGGAGGACGCGCAGGATAAGCATCCTGAAATCCAGAGGCATGAAGCACGCCCATGAGACAAAGGATCTCCTTATCACCGACAAAGGACTGGAGATAAAGGACATTCCCGGTGTAAGGGAGGAGAACACATGAAAAAGTCCGACTATAAGCTTGTATTATACGTGGCGGGAACAACGCCCAAGTCGTTGGAGGCGTTTGCCAACCTCAAGAAGATCTGCGAGGAACATCTCAAGGGTGAATATTCCATTGAAGTGGTAGACCTCATCAAGAACCCCAAGCTTGCAAAAGGCGACCAGATAGTGGCGATACCCACGCTTGTGCGGAAGCTGCCCCAGCCTATAAAGAAGATCATAGGCGACCTTTCCAACACGGAGAAAGTGCTGGTGGGTTTGAATATTATCGGCAAAGGATAAAACATGGCTAAATCAAAAGACAATATCAAGCAGCAATTGGAAGAAGAGCTTAAGAAACGCAAGCCCGAAAAATATGTCCTTCATCTTTATGTAGCCGGCCTGTCCCCGATGTCGCAGAAGGCGATAGCGAACATAAAGAAGTTATGTGATGAACATATGAAGGGGCAGGTCGAGCTTGAGATACAGGACATATACCAGAATCCGATCATCGCCAAGGACGGACAGATACTTGCCGCGCCGACGCTTATCAAGGAACTGCCTCCTCCGCTGCGCAAGTTCGTGGGCGACATGTCGAACACCGAGAAGCTGCTTGTAGGACTGGATCTGCGGACAAAGGAGTGAAAGGACCGGTGAGCGGGCGGTGGGCGGTGGGCGCTGGTGGCGGAGTGGAGAAGGTAGAATTTAGAAAGTAGAAAACGGAATTAGTTTTAAGTCTCAAGTATTAAGTTTTAAGCAGGAGGACAGGAGAATCAAGAGAAGACACGCTAAAGCTGTGCATCCAATTGATGATAAGACACAACTAAAGTTGTGAACTCCAACGGGCGCATTTCCGATACAACATTATTTTGCATTTTGAAATCAGCTCCGTTGTACAATTGTATTTGCATTCCAAAGGAGGGCGGGTTTTCCAACCCGCCAAAGAAGGAATACCGCGACCCGCGCTCCGTTGAAGAAGAAATACAAAGGAAAGAAGAACGATGAAAGAGAAAGACAATCTTTTGCAGGAGAACGCTGAGCTGAAGGCGCGCCTGGACGAAGCTGAAGAACTGCTTGAGGCGATCAAAAGCGGTGCGGTTGACGCATTCGTCACCGACGACCAGAAGGTCTTCACGCTTAAAGGCGCCGATCAGGCCTACAGGGTCCTTGTAGAGACGATGAATGAAGGCGCTGCCACCCTTGCATTTGACGGAACAGTGATGTACTGCAACAGCCGACTTGCCGAAATGCTCAAATGCCCGTTAGAAAAGCTCATCAGTGGTTCAATTCTTGATTTTGTCATACCGGATGAATTTTGGAGACTCAAATCAATTCTGCGCGACAGCAAAAACAAGACTGTCCGGCAAGAATTATGGTTTAAGAAAACTAATGAACAATTATTTCCTGTTATCGTATCATGCAGTTCCCTGGAACCGGATGGAGTGGGCCTCTGCATGGTCATAACAGACCTGACCGAGCAGAAGCATAACGAACTTCAGCTCAAGATGTACCATGGGCATCTTGAGGAGCTGATAGAAGAACGCACTTGCAGGCTTAGGGATAGCGAGGAACGGTTCAAGCTCGCAGTGGCAGGCGCAAGCGCAGGTGTCTGGGATTGGGATATAATGTCCGGAAAAGCCTGGTGGTCTCCGAGATTCTATGAGCTGTTGGGCTTCAAGAACAAGGAGATCGAGGCCAGCCTTGCCGGCTTCAAGGAAATGATCCACCCCGATGATCGGGAGGCGACCTTTGACATGGTCAGTGCGCATTTCAAAGGCGAGAAGCCTTTCAGCATCGAATACCGGCTGAAGACAAAATCCGGCGAGTATAAATGGTTCCTGGGCACCGGACAGGTAAAATTGGATGAAAAGAAAAAACCCGTGCAGATGGTCGGGACCAACGTTGATATTTCCGAGCGCAAGCACGCCGAAGAAAAACTGCGCCAGAGCGAGGCCAAGTTCCGTTCGCTATTTGAACACAGCCCGGACGCCATCTTCCTGGCGATCCCAGGCGGCGCGGTGACGAACGCCAACCCCGCGGCCTGCACGATGTTCGGAATGACGGAGGAGGAACTTTGCAGGGTTGGACGTCGAGGGATCGAATATCCGGCGGACCCGCGTCATGATGCCGCGGTAAAAGAACGCGCCCGCTCTGGCATGGTAAGGTATGAAGCGACGCATGTGCGGAAAGACGGCTCCACATTCCCTTCCGAAGTCAGCTCTGTAATCGTGGATGGAGGATTGAGATCAGTCGTTATACTCCGGGACATCACCGAGCGCAAGCGGGCCGAGGAGGCGCTGGCCGCAGCGCACAGGCAGACCCAGGATATCATTGATAACACGCCGGCCATTGTCTATGCCTTCGATCTGGAAGAGCGGTTTATGATGGCCAATGCCACCGTCGCCAAACTGCTCAACTCCACGCCGGACCAGCTGATCGGCAAACGCCGCCACGACTTCATGCCCCAGACGGATGCCGACTGGCATGAGGCCAACGACCGCAAGGTGATTGAAGAGGGCCGGGCACTGGACTTCGAGGAGCAGAGCGAGCTTCCGGGCCGCTCGATCACGTGGCTGACGACGAAGTTCCCTCTGCGCGACGCGGAGGGCAAGATCTATGCCGTCGGTGGGTTCTCCACGGACATCACCGAGCGCAAGCGGGCCGAGGCGGAATTGGTCAGGACGAAGATGTTGCTGGAAACGTTGCTGACGCAAGCGCCGGTGGGTTTCACCTATATCGACCGGGAGTTGCGCTACGTGATGATCAACGAACAACTCGCGGTCCTCAATGGCCTGCCAGCCGCCGCGCACCTCGGCAAACACGTCGGTGACATCGTGCCGATGTTGCTGCCGGCTGTGCTGGAAGTCACCGGACGGATCCTGGCTACAGGGCAGCCGGTGAAAGACCATGAGTTCAGCGGCGAAACCGCTGCGCAACCCGGTGTCACCCGGTACTGGAACGAGAGTTGGTATCCGGTCTGCGACGGCGCCGGGGCGATTGTCGGTTTTGGCGCGGTTATTGGGGAAATCACCGAGCGCAAGCGTATTGAGGAGCTCTTGAAGCGGGATGAAGAGACAATGCAAAAGCTCGTTCAGGAACAGGCCAGCGATCTTGTATCTGCGAAGCTGGAACTGGAACGCGCAAAACGCCTGTCTGACATCGGCGTACTGGCCTCAACAGTAGCGCATGAGCTGCGGAACCCGCTGGCTGCGATAACCATAACTGCCGACATCCTCAGGAGGAAAGCGAAAAACCTGGATGTCGAAAATCTCCTGGGGGGCATTGAAATGAAGGTTGCCGAGAGCGATCAGATCATCAACAACCTGCTATATTATTCGCGAATCAAACCGCCGCACCGTGAAAAGATCGACATAAGCCCCATTCTCGAGGAATGCATTGAATTGATAGAAGATAAAAGCAATAAGGACATGTCGATTATCAAGAATATCGATTCCATCAAGGAAATATCTATTGAAGCCGATCCCATCCAGATCAGGGAGGTCTTCAACAATCTATTGAACAATGCAATTGATGCCATTCCGTCCGAGGGGGGCATAATCAAAATCATAGCTGAAAGCAAAGATGGATTCATTAAAGTCGCTGTCGAAGACAATGGCGAAGGTATACCGAAGAACAAACTCGAGAAGATATTCGATCCTTTCTTTACTACCAAGGCGAAGGGAACAGGTCTGGGACTTTCTGTTTGCCGCCAGATAATTGATTTCCACAATGGTTCGATCCATGTTGAGAGCGAGGAAGGTCACGGAACAACTTTCATTGTATCACTGCCCAAGAAGTAAGACAGGATCGGACCACCGCCAACATGGCGGCGGAATTGAACGCATGACAGGGCGGTTCCGCATTTACCAACTCTCGCATCTGGCGCCTTCTCCCTTTCCATGCAGCATCTGCATCCGGGGAACCTCTAAAAATCCGACAGGCTCCGCAGGAGGAGGAGGTAGGGTTTTTCCCCAATGCCAGGTAGGGTTTCCTCTACTAGCCATTTTATCCCCGGGCTCCTATGTTGAAAAAAGATATAAACATATGCGTGGCAATATGATTGATCTCGGAAAAAACAGTACAGTGGAGGCCTCAGAACTGCGTAAGCGGTCGGAGGAGCTCACCCGGAAAAAAAACGGTAAGTCTCTGGACAAATCTGAAACGATGACGCAGGAAGAAATGCGCATGATCCTCCACGAACTGCACGTGCATCAGATGGAACTGGAGATGCAGAACGAGGAACTGCGCACATTGCAGCTTAAACTGGAGGATGCCCGGTCTCGGTATTTCGACCTCTACGACCTTGCGCCGGTAGGCTATTTCACCATCAGCGGAAAAGGATTGATCCTGGAGGCCAACTTCACCGCCGTCATGCTGCTTGGCGCGCTGTCCCGCAGCGAGCTGGTCAAACATCCATTTACACAGTTCATCCATAAGAAAGACCAGGACATTTTCCACCTCTACAGCAGGAAGATCCATGAATCGGGCGCGCCTGTCCCATGCGAGCTACGGATGCTGAAAAAAGATGACACCACCTTCTGGGCGCATCTGGAGGCGACCATGGCGCAGGATTCTGAAGGCATGCTTGTCCAAAATATCCTGATCAGCGACATCACCGAACGCAAGCTCGCACAGGAAGTCTTGAAGAGGGATGAAGAGACTCTAAAGAAACTGGTCGATGAACAGGCCCGCAAGCTTCAAGCTCAGCAGACAGAGCTGGAACGCACAAAACGCCTTTCAGACATTGGAGTATTGGCGTCCACGGTCGCCCATGAACTGCGGAATCCCCTTGCGGCGATAGGCATAACTGCCAGAATTATCGGGAGGAATGCAAAGGGCACGGGCCTTGGACTCACTGTGTGCAGGCAGATAATTGATTTTCATAAAGGATCGATCAGCATCGAAAGCAAATATGGCAATGGAACAGCCGTCACACTATCCCTTCCCAGGAACGATGCCAGGAATCAGCCGGAGGAAACCAGCGGTGATTGAAGCTTATCGATTACTTATTCAGATATGGATTGTGGCTTCACGCAAGGTCACCCCTGAGCCTGCGATTCCGGTGCAGGCACCGGCTCTTCGATGATCCTGACAATTCCCGCAGTCCCGTCAACTTCTACTATGGCATTGTCCTTGAGGATGCTTGTCGCATCTGCAACTCCGGCGACGCATGGCAGTCCATATTCACGCGCCACTAGCGCACCGTGCTGAAGCATTCCGCCGACTTCTAGAATGACGGCCGACGCACTGGCGAAGAGTGGCGTCCATCCGGGATCAGTGGCGCGCGCCACCAGGATGTCGCCCGCCAGGAACGGTTTCTCATCAGGGCTGTATTGCTGGACCGCCGGCACCCCTGCCGGCCATCGGTGGAGATGTGGAAAAGACAATGAAGACTGCCAGCAGGAGTGCGCTGGCGGTCCGGCAGATGGAACACAGCATGGACCGCCGGCACCCCTGCCGGCATCGGTGGAGATGTGGAAAAGACAAAGAAGACTGCCAGCAGGGGTGCTGGCGGTCCGGCAGATGGAACACAGCATGGATCGCCGGCACCCCTGCCGGCCATCGGTGGAGATATGGAAAAGACAATGAAGACTGCCAGCAGGGGTGCTGGCGGTCCGGCAGATGGA